>Ga0182004_10001035_pt1 | contig 19427 bp, 16 predicted proteins | sample Sormic07211540_1_FD_120479 | JGI IMG/M metagenome (GOLD analysis project Ga0182004, IMG submission 120479) | Endophyte microbial communities from Sorghum bicolor roots, Mead, Nebraska, USA - 072115-40_1 MetaG | ecosystem: Host-associated > Plants > Roots > Unclassified | place: USA: Nebraska...
AACATGTGCACGTGTGTTAGCATTTTCACAATCATTTTCTTCGAAGGAGTTAAGTTAGCTCACTAGGTTCTAAATGCATGCACAAGAACAAGGACACCTAGTGGCATTTGATAACCGCTTAGCAAAAGAATTCCCCTCTTTATAGTACAGCTATCTATCCTAAATGTGATCACACCCTCTATGGTGTCTTGACCACCAAAACCAAAACCCTAAGCAATACCTTTGCCTTGATCTCCATAGGGTTTTGTTTTTCTCTTTCTTCTTTTCCAAGTTAAGCACTTGATCAACTTGTGGTCATCACCATCATCACCATGATCATCACTTGGCATGTACCAACCTCATTAAATCTACACACACTTAGTATAGAGGTTAGTACTTAGGGTTTCATCAATTATCCAAAACCAAACTAGGGCTTTCAAACAAGAACAACATTGTAACAAGGGGCTTCAAAGGAACCGCGCAGAGAAGCGAACCTGAGGTAGGCTGCTAATCGAGGGCAGCTATACAAGAAAGAAAGAGAGGGCAATTTTTATCATTGAATCTATGGGCATGTCCGCATGTAGTCTATCTTCTTCATAGAAGAAGCTTTTGCAAGAACCAAAGGATAAGCAACCTCTATAAAAAATAAATTTATTTCTTTGCTTCCAAATTTGCCAAGCTCTTTGTAAAGAAGGGGTTCTGATATTGAAGCTTAGCATGCTGCATCATTTGGAAGAGTTCCTTTGTGAAGTCCCAACTTATGCCAAGAGATTGCCAAGCTGAAGAACAAATGAAACGCAGATTCCTCAATGTTGTTGTTGTTGTTGTAGAGGACACAATTATAGTTATTCCTTGAAGCCTTTGCTTTTTCCGCCTCAAAATGTTTCTTGTATTCAGTCTATCCATCATGAAAAGCAATGAAAAGACTCAGAGTTTGTTATAGCATTTGGAGTTCCAAATCCAGTTAGCACTTCGAGGAGTAATTCTTGCTTTCCCAAATGTATTCCCAATAATCCCTTGAATTTGATCAACATGTAAAGCTTGAATGAGGGCTTGAAGACTTTGAAATTCTTGAAAGCCTGCTTTGACAAGGGTAGATGAAATTGAGATGTTCTTGTTTTTGGCAAAGGAGTAAACCCTTGAAAATTTTGATTATAGAATGTTGTAATTCCAAAGATCAGACAAAAAAAAACAATGTAGAGTCATCCCTAATATTGCACTTAGCAATACCTTTGAACATGTAACATAATTTTAGGTCATCTTTCCACTAAAAGGAGCCTCTATTAGTTAAAAACATGAAGGACCTAACCATGTGGGTAATGGGGATTCCAAATCAGTTTCACCCATGTGATATCCTTCCTATTATAGAATTTGTCGAGATGCTTCAAAAGAATGGCCTTATTTTGACTTCTAAGCAGATAGATAATTCCTACCCCACCTTTTATTTTTGGCTTAAAAACATTTATTCCAAGCCACCAATGGTTTCATCTTGGCATTAAAATCAGATTCTCTCTAGGGCCAGTGGTGTCTTGCTTTGTCAATATATTAAATGGCTGCAACAGGGATTTTCAAAGTACACATAGTATAAGTGGGTAAGGAAGAGAGTATCAAGGTGACAAGTAGGAGTCCTACTGCATGAGTCAGGAAGTTAGATGTTGCAGTGAATCTAGTGAACTTCCTCTCGATTTTATTCATAAAGGGACCATAATGCTCAACCGAGGTTTTGTACTAACCAAAGGCAACCCAAGGTAAGTGAAAAGGCAGTCCAATTTGCAGCCAAAGACACCAACAAGGAGTTGTTTTTTTTAATATAAGGTTTAAAGGGACAAGGCAAGACTCCTTGTAATTAACTCTTACCCCGTAGATTGTGAAAAGGATTCTAGTAGGTCTTTTAGGGTGAGACTAAAGATGTCACTAGTGAAATTTTAGAATTTATTGTGCCAACTGAATCTGACGTTGGGGTGACTTGTAAAAGACATGAAGCCTGCGACACTGATGGTAAACACAAATGAGAGTTTACATCGAAGGCTTCATGCTCGCGAACAACTTGTTTTTTTAGCATTAACGTGAGTATACATAGTGCATATATAGTGTGGGTGTGGATGTACAATGCGGGTTTAGCCGACGGGTAGAACTGGGAGCACATACTATTGCGTCGCCTCACGAGATGAGACTAGCTCACTCTTTTCCTTCATTGCTTGCTATTTACGAGGATGCTTTGTGCAAAAATGATGTAATAGAAATGGCTATCGGTAACATGTTGTACATGCCCTTAGGTGACTTCATCAAGATCAGGGCTCATAGAGAGTGCTCAAAGAGGTTGAATATATACTTGTATTCAAAGTAGTGTGTATGTATAGGTATATATACTTGTATTGAAATACTATGGCTCATAGAAGTAGGATGCATGAATTTACTGTTACATGGTCACTTGGTTAGCATTGGGCCTTGTTTAGTTTCGAAAAATTTTGGGAAATCGACACTACAACATTTTTGTTTGTATTTGACAAATATTGTCCAATCATAGACTAAATAGGCTCAAAAGATTCGTCTCGTTAAATTCCGATTAAACTGTGCAATTAGTTTTTATTTTCGTTTATATTTAATACTCCATGCATGTGTCTAAAGATTCAATGTGACGAGGAATGTGAAAAATTTTGCAAAATTTTAAGGGAACTAAACAATGCCTTGACCTCAAACAAAACAAGTTCACGGGTCCTTCTCTCTGCACATAAACAAAATGCACTGCCCATTAGAGAGGAGACACCTACTTGAAGTTGAAAACGAACGGGATAGATCCCGTTTCGTCCGCAACCGTATACCGTATTTTCTCGTTCGTTTTCGTTTTTTATGGGATAAACGGAAACGGGACCGAAAACGGGACGGATTAAAACGGGAGCGGGATCGAAAACGGTAGAGCGTTTGTCCGTCCGTATTTGCGGAATCCCGTTTTTTACCGGGATATCCCGTTTTCTATCCCGTTTTTCATAAAAACAGGAAAGTAGCCCAACATAGTCCCCAAGCCCAATATGACCTAAAATGTCTCTTGTCTTATGTGATGTATGGATAATTCATATTTGTATGAATTGTGATCTATGGACTATGGATATGTTCTTATGCGATGTATGGATTATTCATATTTGTGTTAATTGTGATCTATGGACTATGGATATGTGGTATTGTATTAATGTGGTCACTAGTCACTGGTTGTGCATATTTGATATTAAGTATTGCATTTTGGTCTCTGTATTTGCGCTATTATATGCAGCTTTACATGTTCCGGTTCAATTTTTTGCTTACCGCTCGTTTCCGTCTATCGTGCTATATGTTCCGGTTGTCCGGCTTCCGCTTCCGTTTTCGTCTAAGAATATGAAAATGAAAATGATAGAGCGATTTTCCGTTCGTTTCCGTCCGTTTTCAACCTTGGCTATACGGAATACATCACACGAAGGCCGAATACCTTCAACTTCAAGAGACTTCGTTTTCAGTCGTATCTCTCGCAATTCAAAAATCAAGGTTGACCATTTCTCTCCGTACAAAGACGTAAATAATGGACAAAACACATCAAATTTGCAGCCCGTTCTTTCTTCGAGACCGATGACTTTTTCCTTTCTGGTTGGTTCGAACAAGACAAGCACGAAAGCTTGCCGAACAATCGAATCAAAGCATCGAACAGCAGCAACAACAACATGACATTCTAGCACGAAGCACCGGGCGTTGTACGCATCCTCGGCGTCCAGGAATCGCGGGCCCACCACTGCCCGCATTTCCTTCCCCCGAAGCCGAGCCGTCCGCGAAGCGAACCACCCGGCCACCCCGCGCTACCTCCTCCGACTCCGAGCGAATTCTTCACGAGACCCCGGACTTCCTTCTAGAACCTCCTCCGCCCCCGCCCAATCCCTTGACCGGGCCACGCCCGAGCGAGACTACTAGGGGGTTCCGGCGCCGCCGTCGGGGGTGATGGCGCTGGAGCTGCGCCTGGCCTCGGCTTCGCCGCCGGCGGGCGGCGGCTTGGCGCAGCCGCCGCCCCTCGCCCCGCCAGGGAAGGAGCAGCAGGTGGCCGGCGTGGGGATTCTGCTGCAGATCTCCATGCTCGTGCTCTCCTTCGTCCTCGGCCACGTCCTGCGCCGCCACCGCTTCTACTACCTCCCCGAGGCCAGCGCCTCGCTCCTCATCGGTACATACGCATCACCACCATGCCTTACCTACCTCCCTGGCCGCCCTCCTCCCACGGCGTGTGAATTTGGAAGTAAGGAGTCCCGGTGGATCACGGGAGTTATTTCAGGGATGTAGGATGGTCGAAGGGATCGATCACTTCTGTGCACCTGCAGCAGTAGGAACTCGGGGGTATTCCAGGCTGAAATGTTAGGCATAGACGCATAGTGGCTACTCACTGTGCTACACTGTGGCTGCGGGCGATTCATTTAGGACGATGATGTTAGATGCTACAAGTCCTTAGTTCTGAAGTTCATTTAGTATGCTTCGTCGAGTTCATACAAAATTGGAGCATGTCCATGTTGTAAAACTTATGAAAAACATAATGGTTAGTTCATCATTGCTTTTGTTCCTTGACATGTTGACTATCATCAGTACCTGTCCGAACAGCTTTTAACTCAGTGGCCTGTATCCTCAGGATGCAATGCCTACGTTCAGTTCAGTTTCACATCTCTAGTCTCCTCCTTTTTTTTTTCTTCCAAACAATCATCTCTAGGCTCCTTGCTCCTTGACTCTCTAAGGAAAGTAACTGCTGAATGTTAACTCAAAATGGCCTCTTTTGGTCAATACTTATTTCTAACTTTGCCGTGTTTGAATTGTTATAGACATAAACCTGAAATTCATGTCACCATCCCTTTCTATAGCACTAGGCAAATTGTTTTCGTGGTACTTTTAACTTGGATAAAGGAGATTTCTGTTTTGTTGCTACCATTTCTATTTGAAATCCTTATTTGTGATGTCATACTAAAGATGTTGATAGAGCAAGTTTATTTGAGGGTAAATGGTTATGGTAATCCCCTTGAAGAAAGTTATCCAAAATGTGCCCTCTAGCTCTAGGCAATGTGAGTCATTGAACTATCTCTAAAGTATGGAAATAAGAACCTTTGGTTTAGTGAAAAGACAAAAAATCATCTTCGTGGGGTATGTAATCTTGATCACTGAAATTTATTGCAGTAATACACATTGAGTGGTACCTTTGAAAGAAAAAAAATTCTTCTATTGAAGCCTATGGGCCTGTCATGGTTTTATGTTGACTGATGTCATAAGGTGACTTGGTAGCTTGTGCTAAATGGTACATGATGACTAGATTAGATCAGAATCATCTTTTACCTTCATCCTCATATCAACAAATGGGGTGATAGGATATTGCCTAACTTGAATGGGGTGCTAGTGCTGAAGTGCGCATTAGGGAGGAGTTCTTTTCTCAAACCATGCAGGAGGACTGTGTGTCATTTCATTAAGGTAGATAAACAAGTACATGGGTCTAGGAGACCCAACCCGAGCACCAGGACACACACAGCACAACAATGCGCCACAAACTAAAAGACGGCCAACAACACCCATGACTTAAGCTCCAGAGGGGAGCGACCTGGATAAAAGCTGTGTGAGCTTGGAGGCCCTGGCCATACACCAAATACCACCCTCCATGCACACAGCAATGGTAACCTCCTGAACATTCAGCCTCAAGTTCTGGAAGACACAATCATTACGATGCTTCCATCATTAGGGAGTAGTTACAGCTCTGGTGTTTGGCTAGGGCTCAACGGGTTTCTCATCTGCTTGCTCTTGCACCTACTGACAATTGATTTGTTGGTTGAGGTCGTTTTTGACGTGATTATTTTTAGTGGCGAGCATGTATAAATGGTGTGTGGTGTCTGTATGGGTTCTAAACCATTTTCTTCTTCTTAATATAATCATATGCATCTCTCATGTTTGTCCAAGAAAAAAATTATGTCAACAATGCATACTTGTAGCTGTAGGGTAAAGCATGCTGGGAGGTTATATCCATTGCAGTCAAGCAAAATTGCTTCCCAAAACATCACACAAGAGGACTTAAAAAGTTTTTTTGGTATTTATTATGGACTGACAAATTTCAACACTCAAGTTTGATCACCAGAAAAAAAAAATGCACAATTCCATGTAGTGATTCACAATAGCTTCTGTTGTTTGATTAATGAGAACCACCGGAAAAAGTAGGCTTCTTGTATGTAAAGTGTGCTTCTGTGAAGCCAATTACTTAGGTGAGTCAGCCAATCAGAATCAGTAAAAAGAATGTAGGGAGAAACAATTGGGTGCTTTCCATTATTCTTGTTGTTATTGTACCTTCTTTAAATTGGTGCTCCCTCAAGGTCTATTTATTTGATTTTTGGCTCATGCACAGTGCAGCCATTCTTTAACTGTGGAACTTCAATGTTTCTATTGCAGGCTTAGTTGTTGGTGGCCTGGCTAATATTTCAAATACAGAGACCAACACAAGGTTTGTATTGTTTTTGCAATTTTATTTGTTATACATTTTCAATATCTGTTCATTCATTGTGATTTAAATTTGCACAAGATTTGAGCATGCTACGATTGATTGTCCTGTTTACTTCAATTTCCAGGACGTGGTTCAACTTCCATGAAGAGTTCTTCTTCTTGTTCTTATTACCTCCGATAATATTATATCCTTTTTTGCAATTATTTTCTCCTATCACTTGGATTTTCTTGATGAAAAGAAAGGTCTACTACCTACCATAATGCTTATCCATAGCATTTGTACTGGTGTACTTTCAAATATTAAATTTGTATTCCTTGACTTCAATATACCCAGTCGGGATTCAGCTTATCTCCGGTTAGTACTTCACCATGGCTACATATTTCTTTATCTAAGCTACCTTTTGAAATCTCTTAATTGATTTACAGAAACCATTCTTTGCAAACTTTGGGGCTATCGTAACTTTTGCAATTCTTGGGACATTCATTGCTTCTGTTGTGACAGGAGTTCTTGTGTAAGCAATTAACAAACTCTGTTGACCAGGTTTGCTGAAATATTTTGTTTCCTGAGTCTATTCTTTATTATACTGCAGCTATCTTGGTGGGCTGACATTTCTAATGTACAAGCTTCCACTGGTTGAATGCCTTATGTTTGGTGCTCTCATATCTGCAACTGACCCTGTCACAGTGCTATCAATATTCCAGGTCCGTGGATTTGTTTTTGTTGTAATTCTTGAACTTGTAGTTTGATATCATTTTCAACACCATTTTAAACACCATTTTAATGAAATGTTTGACCTTATCCCTATGTTTCTTATCTACGAATTAATGCAAAGTTTGGCCAGGATCTCACCAGTTAATATTTAAAGTTGTCTCTGTTCTTTGAAGAAGCTCCAGTGTTCTAGTTTCTCATTTATGAAACATTACATGCTTATTGATTGATACTTTAGTTGTTAGTGATTTTAAGTATGCTCTTTAGCCTAGGTTTATTGTAACAATCAGTAAATCATATTTTACACATTAAGTTGGGGATTTGAAAGAGATATGTGGAATTTATTTTGATCATCCCTGCCTTGTAGCATTTTTAAAGCCTAACCAGCCCAACTATGCAGCCTATTATTCATTTGTTCAAAATAGAAAGCTAGTCATAGAAAGTTTTGCTGGCTACTAAAATAAATATTAGCTTATGCAGTTGCATGTCAGATAGTAACCTAAGCTGCAGTGTGAAATGAACAATAGGGGTCTGTTTGGTTTCATGGCTTATTTCTAGCCTGGCTAGATTTCAAGCCTGGACAAGCTTAACCTGTGCACAACAAGCCAAGCTCTAGTTGTTTGGTTGCTTGTATTATCTAAGCCTGGTTAAAGAATGATATGTTTGGTTGCCTGGATTACTTTGTATAGAATGAAACTGGTAAAGATACCTCCTTTCACCCATTTACACAAACATGTGGTGGGTACATCACGGTGGTGGAATTTGCTACTTGACGCCATGGCTGTTGAGCATGGCGAGCACCTCCTCTACATCCGGCAAGCACGACGAGCACCTGGGCACCTGGACGAGCACCTCCTCCACACCTGGACAAGCATGGAAGTGAAGCCAAGCGACACGGACGCTCTAACCGTGTTTCGATGGGGAGGAGCAGGCGTGCACAGGGCTCATGGACCTTGGCGGCGACTGCAAGGCACACAACATGCTCACCGTGCTCGCCTGGGTCTTCCTCTAGGCGTCGTGCACTCGTGCTGCTCGCCGTTGCCTCCATGGCTGATGTCATCTAGCTCGTCCTCGGCAGCTTCGTCGTCGCCCTCTTCTTCTCCGAGCACGGGATCAGCTCAGAGCATGGCGAGCATCTCGGAGAAGGAGCACGACAGCACGACACTCGCCTGCGGACCCCGGCTTGCCACCACGAGATCTCGCCGCCAAAGGGGAGGAGCACGGACACCTCGCGAGCTCATCGTCGAGCACCGCGGGAGCCTTTTGCGTTGATGGCCGGAGCATGCTGGCAGCGCTGGATCTCGCAGTGTGGTGGGTGCTGACTTCGTAGGTGGAGGGACGCCGGCCGAGCACGCAGAGCAGCAGAGGATTGGCGAGCATAGGACCATAGAGAATCGAACGCACACGGTGAGAAGGCCGGTGGTGATGAGATGGGTGGAGAAGCAGGCGAGCGGCTTGGCCAAGCCTGGCCCCAGAAAAACGAATGTAGCGTCCGTTTTCTGGGAGCCAGGCTAGGAGGCGTATGGCGGCCTGCTAGAGCCTGGCTATGGGCCGAAAAGGAGCAACCAAACAACTCTATTTGAGCCCCAGCAGGCCTGTACAGGGATAGTCAGTCTACCAAACAGACCCTAGATGACTTGATACTATCAGAACTTAAGGTTATCTGGAAAGGAAAAGGCTCATTCCCACTATCTGATAAAAAGTGGATAAAAAATCTTAGTGCCATTGTTTTCTCATAGAGTTATAACTGTTTATGGTAGTTATAAGTTTCAAAATGAAAATCCATGATAATCAGTATATACTGATGATTCATCAGAACAGATGTCATCTTTAGCTGTAAAGTTAATGTAGATTTCATCAGTTTAGTGAAGTTGTGCTAAGCAACCATTCTTACATGCTCTATTAGACATCCTTACTCCTTAGTCTTTCATTAAACAGATTCTGTTCCAGTGCTAACCATGGCCTAGATTTAAGTACACATTAGGCTGGGAAAATGTCTGATTCTGAAGGTTGTCCATAGACTGATAATATACAACTCTTTGAATTTGTTTCTGTACAGGAACTGGGCTCTGATGTTAACTTGTATGCTTTGGTGTTTGGAGAATCTGTTTTGAATGATGCGGTCTGTTTTCACTTCTTTCCAGTTTATGTAAGAATAGTCCATATTTGTACTTATGACTAACTTGCCTGTATCCCTGTTTGGAATGGACAGATGGCAATTTCTCTTTACAGGTCTGCCCTGGCTCTGAGCTGATGCATATTTTTTCAAAACCATATGCTTCTTGCTTACATACATACTTTTCTTCAGAACAATGTCATCAGTCAGAAGTCATGCAGCAGGTGGCGAGAATCTTTTTATGATGATTCTCCAATTTCTTGAAACCTTTGTTGGTTCAATGTCATCAGGTTGCACTTTTGCTTCACATTCAGTTGCACATGGCTCTAAAGTTTACAAAATTTTGTTCTCTACTATCGTGTGCATATGGAATATGGCACTTCACGTCTTGCAAGATTTAGTACTGGGGAATTTCCATTTCTACCATTTTTTAGAATCTAAGGCTTTGTCTTTTGCTGAACCTATAAATAGGCAAAATGGTCTAGGTGCAATTTTGTTTCAACTGAATCTGCTGCAGCATTTGCCTGTTTGGTTGTTTTTACATCTACAGTCTTACAATAAGCATTGGTAAAATATCATGTTACGAATCTAACAGTATAGTTGAATACTGGGCTATTCTTTACCAAAAGGTACACGGTCACATTATCATGTTTTCAAAGCACAAAAGCACGTGTTCCTGTTCGCTTTCTTTAAACTGCCCTGGGTCAGATTCCTATTTTTAGCTTCCTATCATATTTATTTGCACCATCACTTTTGGAAACAATATCGATTTGAGCAGTGAAAGTATCATGTTGAGCTGCTGAACCTTGCAGTGTCATGGAGTAGTTTTGTTTTAATGTTTCAAGCCTTCGGTGATCAGTTATTTTATATCACTTATTTTTCTTCTGTCATTCTTGAAACAACAAACCAAGAGAGACTCTCTTGCTTAAATGATATTTGTTGCATGTCTCTTTTGAGTTAAGGATGGATTTTTTCTGGGAATAAACATATTTTCACTCTTCTAAAGTTTCTCTGATTTTGTATTTTTTCCTGTCCTTATTCATTCACGAGCTTATATAACTGTTCCATATCCTGTTTGCAGGTGTGGGAGTTGGATTTATCTCTGCTCTTATATCCTTTTTCCTAAGTCTTAAATCCAAATGTTTGTTTCAATTATTTCTATCATATGAATGAATAGCTATGAGCACCTATTACAATTGATCTGTGATCTAATGTAATGTGCTTTTAATTTTTTGTCAGATGTATTGTGGAGCATATTTTGATCAACTCAATATATTTTCTCTTTTAGCCAACTTACACAGCAAATTTGTTAGCAACTTGGCATACTTTTTTTTTTACTTTGTTCTTCTCGCCTAATACATGTAGTAGTTAGTGAATCTGTAGTGTTGACTTCTAGAAAGCTTGATGCAAACTTGGAGCATTTTATTTGCTATTGTACACCAGCTACTCTACTGTGCATTGAGTTACTATATGATCTTGTGAACCCTTGACCACTTAATACCTATTCAAATATGCTGGATTGGACGTTGACAAGTAAGTCACCTTGCTGCCTGTTTTCACTTTCAGTATTTCTTTTGTTCCTACTGACTGGTATATGTTAATTTATTTACTGATCTGCTTACTCTTTCAGTCTGCAGAACTTGGAGTGCTGCCTTTTTGTTCTCTTTCCATACTTTTCGTAAGAATACTTCTAAACTTCAATGTATTTTTCCCTTTTGGGAGATCTATTTCAGTGGAACTTTGTGGACTATATACAGGTACATGTTAGCTGAAGGACTCGGCTTGTCAGGGATTGTTTCTATATTATTTACGGGGATGGTAAGTGCTATTGCCATTCACCATATTGTATATTCATGCTTGTACTGTGGCTATACCTGACACATTTCATATTTATCCTCAGGTTATGAAGCATTACACATATTCCAATCTGTCAGACAACTCACAACGCTTTGTTTCCGCCTTTTTCCATTTACTGTCATCTTTAGCTGAAACATTTGTGTAAGCATCAGGAGCACTTTTAGTTGAGTAATTGCCTAATTGGAAAATATAACCATGCACTTTGTTCCTTATTTTCTTCTAGGTTCATTTATATGGGATTCGATATTGCCATGGAAGAGCATAGCTGGTCACATGTTGGCTTCATCTTCTTCTCAATTGTATCCTTAAAAATCATTTCATCCATTTAACTAAAGAACAATTACTGGTCGTGGACTTTCAATTGTCTAGCTTAAGTTTGGTTCCTTGACTTATTCAAAAACAGATATTCATAGTTGTTGCAAGGTACTGCTACAATATCCCTTTACAACTGTAGTAGTTACTAAATTACATAGCCACATATCTATGTTTGTTTCTCTATAGTTTGTAGCAATGCTTATCTTGGGACTTACATGAATTTTATCATTGTGCAATGCCTATACTGAGATTTGAGGTGTTTGGTTTGAGGAATCGGGTGATCCATCACCTTCTTTGCTTCTTATTTTCATGCTTGCTTTGAGGAATAGAATTGGTTGATCCGTGAACACTTCATCCTTGACAAGCACTCTACAGTAAAGTACTCTAGAAAAATGATCTATTCCAAAAATTTGATCTATTTTATCCAAGTTAAGCCTCAATGCATGTGACAAACAATCGGCTGCATTCTTACTGCTTTCATTTGTTGGAGGACTTTATATCCAATATGTTCTTTTTTCGCTTCAAGGTAAACTTATGCATCTTTTTAATGTATAGGGCTGCAAATGTCTTTTCTTGTGCATACTTGGTTAACATGTCTCGGCCACAACATCGGCGTATACCTCTAAAGCATCAAAAAGCACTCTGGTTCAGCGGTTGGTGCCATTATAGTTATGATTTTGTACAGTAAACTGACAATTTATGATTCTCATTGCTATTTTGTTTGGCAAACAGGTCTTAGAGGGGCCATGGCTTTTGCACTTGCTCTCCAATCTGTGCATGAACTTCCTGAAGGACATGGAAAAACGATATTCACCACTACCACAGCCATTGTTGTTTTGACGGTAATTACTTAGTTTTGACACTTCTTTTTTGCCACAGGACATCTCACATAAACTAGAGTGCCCATATGTGATTAAATGGAGCAGTGTCTTTGTTACAGCTTGGTAACATACATGTCGATTGCAGTTCCATGAGATAATGCACTAGGGTTGTAGTTCAGTTACAACTGTCACAGTGCTTGTAGTTTGGTGCACTCGTAGCATTTGCTGGTTGCCTATTGCAAAGCTAAAATGTAAATTCTGCGAACTCATATATATTAATTAAATTTAGTAGCATGCACATTCTGTCTGTTAAGCAAACATGTTTTCTTTGTAAAAGGTTGAAATTATAGGCTTTCTGAAATGCCATATGTTATGGTCTCACCATCTGTGAATATGGTGGTCGTGGTAACTGAAGAAAGTACCGTCTGGTGTGCTGCTGGGCCAGGGATCTGAGGAACTTGGTTGTGGGACAAGCATGGTTTCCTTCCCTGGTTTAGATCGTATTATTGCTCACCTATCTTCTACCTGTGGCGTGATTTTTCTAATTAACTAGTATGTGTGGGCATGTGGCTTTCATATTTTTATTCCTTCTTCTTTAATAAAATAAAATGACACTCTACTCTCCTGCATGTTCAAAGAAAAAAAATGCTATATATTGGAATGAAACACAACATAACCATTATATCTTTACAAGTCTACTTTATTGTTTTTTTTTTGAAATCTCTACTTTATTGCTTTGATCAACTATGACTAATCACCCAGGTACTTCTCATTGGAGGGTCGACAGGGACTATGCTTGAAGCTTTGGATGTTGTTGGAGATGAAAACACATCAATAGAAGTAAGACTTGCTTATCTTATAGCTTACTTGTATGAGACATGTGACTATGACCATTCTATAGTATTTGGAATATCTAGTGGAATTCACATTTTGGGATGAGTTCATAGACATTCAATTTTCCGAACGAGTTACTTGTATTTTAACATTTTATAAATGGAAGAATCTGTCTTCTAGTCTCCACTAGGATGGGCACTGGTAAACTTCTGTGCAGTTTGCTACAGCACACTCTGGCTATTGTACTACAATATGACATCGGGGAGGGGGCTGTTCTTTTAATATTGTGGCGTCTGAGTGAGACAGGGAGAATACCATAAAGGTAGCCAAAATATTAAAACTACAGTACCAAAATTTGGCTATTTTGTTAAGGGGTTTGTTGGTACTGCTCCAGACAGACCTAGACTATGCTTAGTGGAAGTGTGGTTGACTATCCACCTTTAGTCTCACTCATTTAAATGATTTTAGGTTATTTTACTCTTTTGTGTCACACTATTTCCTTTCTTTTAACACATCTGAGGCCCTTAAAAAAACATGTGAGGCTATTTAACATTTCTATTTTCACCATTCTTAGAATTACGAGGACAACAATGGTTATATGCCTCCAAGTTATGAAGAAGGTACATCATCTGGGGGAGGATTGAGAATGAAACTCAAACAATTCCACAAAAGGTATTTGTTCTGTGTTTTCATTTTCTTAGAGGTCATGTCACAGAAACAATAGCTTATCCTTTTTTCTAATGATGATGCAGCACGACATCATTCACTGCCCTTGACAAGAACTATCTCACTCCATTCTTCACCAGTCAAACAGACGACGATGACGATGACTTCAGTGAGTGACTTATTTGTTTAACAATTGTGCAGTAAATGATGTCACCAAACTATGGAATTGATAGTTTGTGTGCTACTTATGATTACTTGTGTAGCATAATTATCTTCGTTCTTTATATAGTCTACTAAATCTTGTCAGTTTCCTTGGCTATTCATACAAACACTGATTCTCCCATTTATTTCTGAAATTGTTTGCTCTCTAATTCATTGCAGCCGGTCAGCAACCCCAAAACCGAAGGCTCGCATTTTATGATCAATAGTAGAATTTGATACTCTACATATCAAGCTAAATACACGGAGCAGAACTGACGTGCATGACAGCGTGTGTGATTTGGTTGAACAAAATATAGCAGGAGCATACGTAGTTGAGTAGCATATGGCAGAGCATATCTGTATACTGTAGGACAGAAATCATAAGGCTCGAATCAGTTGTTCCCCTTGGGGATGAGGATGATGATAGCCAGGCAGCATGTATATATTTCTAGGCCGACTTGGGAATTTCGTGGGGCTCCAGATGAAAAGCAGAGTGTTGTTAGAACTTTGTCTGGTTATTATAGACCTTACCTTGAGTAAGGTTGATTGTAATAAACCAGATCATTGTTCAATATGTCGGCTATTATGCGCTTGTTCTAAAGTGACGCGTTGCACCAGTTGTCTCACTGGCTGGTTGCGTACTATAATAATGGTCCCATGGTTGATTATGAAGATTCTCCACAGCACTGAAAGCAAATATCATCCCAGGTCAGGAAAGTACGTTGATGTTTATTATTCCGACGTTACGTTTACTCCTATTTTAAGAAAGTACTCCCTCTATCTAGGAAGGTATGCAACAATGGGTTGTGTTCCAAATAAAGTTGTTCATGTTTAACTAAATTTCTAGTGAATAATATTCATATTTATGACTCTAAATTAATTTAGTATGGAAATATATTTCATGACTAATCTAATGATATTTATTTATGTTATAAATATTTATAGTTTTTTAATCTATATAATTGGTCAAACATAATACTTAAACATGGTTCTGTTCTAAAATTGTATGTTTTTCTGGACTTGAGTAATTCGGTATTGAAATGGTTGGCGTGGTTTAGGTTTGAACTGGAATTTTAGCTCAGGTACTGCCATTAACATGTAGGGATTGAGCTAGCTGGTGAGCTGGAGCCGATGATGCTCCGGAAAGTTGTCCTCTACCATTCTCTGCCATTCTTGTGACAGGAAGGGGCAACATGGTACATAGATTGTGAATCTTATTTTTTTTTGAAATCGCTAAGATCATTATAATAGAATCGAAAATACAACTATCTACATTTGCTAAATATATACAAGGTTCACCATGGAAGGGATATGAGAGAATCATGTAACAGATGTACCCTCGATCGCAACAGTAGTGAACTCCTAGCTAGTATCTGAACTGTAATGTATACAGGGTGGGGTGGGTAAATCTAACAAGACCATATATAAGCACTACTTGATAAATTTCTCCACTTCGCTGATGTCAACAAACTCGTTCAGCCCACTTGCGAGCAAAAACCTAGAATCCAGAAGCACAAAATAAATAAAATTTCTAAAAGTTGAGTGAGGATAATTAATTAGGATCTGTCTCTGTACCTCTGATGAAGATCCTTTGCCATGGATTTGCAACCACCAGGAACATAGGACTGCATGTTCAGTGCTATATTGGGGTTATGCACACTTTGACGAAGGTGGACCATGCCTAGTGCTCTCTCATTCTCGTCGTAAAGTTTCGCTCTGCTTTCACAAAGTAGCGAGCATTCGATAGTCAGTCATCGTGGTGGCAATGCGTGGACTGACTTAATTAGAAGAGTACGTACGACTTTGTGGTGAGTGGTGAAACATGTAAGCATGTACTTTAGATGATACCTGTACATGTATGCATCGACATCGATGGGACGATCATTTGAGTCCTCGAGGCATCCCTCGGACACTGAGCAATCCCCGCAATCATCGAGCACCCAACCGGAAAGTTTGTCCTCCTAATTAATATTCATATTCATCAGTATTCTACTCAGGCCATATATATCGAATCGACCTATCATCAGAATTAATATATAATTCATGGTGAAATTCGTGTAAAAACTTATATTACCATGATGTATTTCTTGAAAGCCTCCACTGCCTGTGTCGCCCTTTGTTTGGCATGCTTGGGCTCCCCCAAGACGTCCATCCTCAAGAGCACGGACTCTGCGGGCTCCTCCAGATCCGCGATGAGGCTCCCTACCCCTCCCTCCACCCCTGCCAGCTTCATCCGGACCATCTCAATGATGATCTTCACCACCATGTAGGCGCCGTCGTCGAGGAAGTAGTTCTCCCTGAGCGCGCCGTGCCCGGTGGTCTCCATCATCAGGTGCGTCTCCACGCCGTCGTCGTTGAGCTGCACGCCCTTGTCGATCACGTTGCGGTAGCCGACGCGGTACAGGCAGTGGCGTCCCCCTCTGGACTCGATGAACCTCGTGAGCCCGTCGCTGGCGCGCGCGTCCGTGACGACCATGGTGCCCCCGTGCTCGCCCAGCACGATGGCCGACATGAGCGCGATGAGGCGGTCGCCGTTGATGGCCGCGCCCCCGGCGTCCACCACGCCGCTGCGGTCCACGTCCGTGTCGAAGACGACGCCCAGGTCCGCGCCCTGCGCCAGCACGGCGCCCCGGGTCAGCGACATGGACGTCGCGTCCTCCGGGTTGGGCATGTGGTTGGGGAACCGCCCGTCGGGATCCAGGTGCAGGCTGCCCGTGGTGTCGGCGCCCAGCTTCTCCAGCACGTCCCGCGTGAAGAACCCGCCGCACCCGTTGCCGGCGTTCACCACGACCTTGAACCCCCTCAGCGGCGTGTCGTAGTGCTCCGGGTGCGCCACGCGCTGCTTGATGATGTCGCGGAGGTGCTGCGCGTAGGCGCTCATCAGGTCCACGCGCATCACCACCGGCGGCGGCGGCGGCGTGTCTCCGAGGCCCATCTTCCGGCGCGCCACGTACTTCTGCGCCGCGCGGTCGCAGATGGTCTCGACGTCGCCCGAGGTGAGCCCGCCGCGCTTGGTGAAGAACTTGAGGCCGTTGCGGGTGTAGGGGAGGTGTGACGCCGTCAGCTGCATGCATGCAACGGTAAACAAACATATATGCATGCATGCATGCATGACACAAACGTATATAAAGCGTTGTTACTATTAATTAGTTTATTGTTGTTATTATTATTACCATGATAGAGGCGTCATAGTTGAAGCGTGGCAGTATGGTGCTCATGAAGCAGGCCGGCGTGGTGGCGAGCCCCATGTCGAAGACGGAGCAGCCGGCGCTGGCGAGCCCCGCGAAGAGCGCCGCGCCGAGCCGCGGCCCCGACAGCCGAGGGTCGCGGCCGACGGACACCCGGAGCTGCTGCTGGGGCTCCTCGCCCCGGAGCCGGAGCTCCTCCTCCCGCAGCCACTCCCCGAAGCTCTCGGCGATGGCCTCGACGGCCAGCGGGGTGAGGTCCACGGCACGGCATTTCTCGCCCTCCAGCGCGACGCCCCGCACGTCCGACCCGTTCTGCAGCCGCCGGATGCTGTCGCCCTCCTCCTCGCCGCCGGCCACACCCGCGACGCCGATGGGCGGCTGCCCACGGGAGCTCGCCGCCGTGGCCCTTGTCGTCGTCACCTGCTGCTGGCCGCTGCTTCGTCTCTTCCACGACAGCAGAGGAGGAGGAGGAGCAGGGCAGCACCGGGCCACGCCGCGGCTCGCGTGCTTGCATGATGACGATGATGGCTGTAGAGTGGCCGGCGAAGTGGTGACCATGGCCATAGCATGCAGCGACGAGTCAGCAAATATGATGGCACAATGCCAATGATGCATGAATCATCGGAGACCGGAGAAGATATACGCGTCGATCGGCCTGGCCTGGGAAATATCTCGACGAGAAAGAGATATGGATATTTTGGCCGGGTGCAGTCGGTCGAGGCCAGCAGGGAGGGAGTTCTTCGTCGTCGGGATGCTTAATTCGGACTTGATGATAGAGCATGTGGGGTGGAGGCGTGTGATAGCTTTTTGTGTTTTGAGAATGAGGCGTGTGATAGCTAGTTCTGTGGTGCTGAGAGATAGTAGTAGGCCAGTAGCTAGCTGCATCTGCATTAGAATGCCCAAGCTAGGCGCCAATCTGCCACGCCCACGCGTGGGCGGACTGGAGATTTTTTATTGAAAGCAAATAAAGGTTCACAAAATAAAAGCTGGGGTTACTAGCGCACACAGAAACCGAAAGTGCAAGAGAAAAGCAGACCTATCCTATTACAAGTTTACTAGGCAGGATCAGATTTCTCAAATATCTGAAACATTGATATTTGGGAAAGCGTTAAATTCACACCTGCTATACTGACGGACGTCTCTAATTTTTGGCCAGCGGAGTCGTCGGTCAGACAAGATCAACACGCGCAAGATCAACGCGCGTATGTAAGAAGATATTATTACAAACGCGTGTGGTGTTCTCCGAGTCTGATATAGCGGGGGTCTAAAGCTATAGACGTGTCTCAGCTTGTTATCGTGCAAACGTTTGTTCATAACACGTGTCTCGAGTAACATCTCTTATTGCAGACGCATATGCTTTTGCAGATGCTTGTTCACAACACACATCTCGAGTACTTATAGTTGTATCATATATGCGTTCTATACGTGTGCCGGTAGTAAACATGTGTAGTATATCCTAAACGTGTGTCTATAGTACCCACAGTAGTTATGACATGTAAATTGTAGTAGATGCAAGTTAGGCTATGTAGGAATTAATGTATATGGTTAAAAAATTGTACGTACAAGCAATTGGTGATAGTAAATATCACTGCAGCCATTGACAAACTGCAACAATATATTGTATATAATGCATAGATCGATGCATTTCTAGCAAAAGTATTTGTAGGGAATTACACAGAGTTTGCATCATTGAGTTTTACTACTACTACTACCCTATTATATCGTCAACAAGTCATCACATTAGTTGCTGGTGCCCGTTGTTGATGCAAAAGTGGATCTGCAAACACAAAGGGCTAATACCCGAATCAAACGTTAAGGCGTGCCCGATTTGACCTTACAACCGACAAAGGTGGTAACTCGAATACTTTGGTCCCGACAACAGCGATGCGCCCGGATGTCACGACCAAGAGGTATTCACGCGGAACTCGAGAATTCATCGAGTTTTTGACTCGATGAATTCTTAAGAACTCGTAAGCAAAAGAAAATATGCGAGTTGACGAAGTCGTCGAGAAAGTAGATGCAAAAGTAGATGTAAAACTTGTGTATGATATTGATTGTGTTGACACCGTTTTTGGGCACGTGTCCATGTTTGGTAGAGTACAGGCCGGCAGGATAGGACGGCGGTGTTTTGTCTACAGGATGAATTACCGATGAGGATGGTTGCCGATGAAGGAGAGATTGAACGTGACTAAGTCTATGGGTAGTGATGTGTCTGTGCCGATGGCTACGACAAGGAAGTCTACCGATGACTATGACAAGGGAGTCTGTTG
>Ga0182004_10001036_pt1 | contig 19425 bp, 19 predicted proteins | sample Sormic07211540_1_FD_120479 | JGI IMG/M metagenome (GOLD analysis project Ga0182004, IMG submission 120479) | Endophyte microbial communities from Sorghum bicolor roots, Mead, Nebraska, USA - 072115-40_1 MetaG | ecosystem: Host-associated > Plants > Roots > Unclassified | place: USA: Nebraska...
CTAAACAAGGCCTAGGAAACCGGAGACTGAAAACGGGCACCAGATGGTCCAAATTTTCTTCAGATTCGAAGCAAAGCGAAGGTTGAGAAAAAGCGTGCACTTGTAGGGACTCGTTTGCCATCTTTCCGTGCCACCGCTCCGTTTCGAGGTGGTGTCTGGTTTTTGGCCACGTCACAACGACCACGCGATAGATGCAAAAATAAAGTCATTTTAGACAAGTCTTAGGTAAAAAATCAAAGTTATACTTTAGAGACTGTGTCATTGTCTAAAAAGAGTTTATTTTTTTAGTATGGAGAGAGTAAGTATTAACCACTTATCAGCAACATATTAGTAGCGGATTTAGTGGATGTGTTGGTTTGGGGTGATCTAAACAAGGTCCATGTCATATTCGTTTGTAATTTCAAGAAATGTGCAACTGAAAGTGACGAAGCCTTCTTCCTCCAATGGTTTCTACCCCTACCTTTGTGGAAAGAGGGAGTATAATATGGTCATATCACAGTCATAGGGTGCCTTCCTCTACGGAAGTTTGGACGGATGGAGCACTTTTTCAGTCTCGGCCGGGCCGAAGGACGCACAAAAAAAAGTTGATGCATTTTATTCTCCCATCTTGCATGAATTCTCTCTCTTTTTGAATGGAAAGTTGGTCGTTGAAATGGATGGACAGATGGTGACGATGCCACGCCACCTTTTCTTTGATTATCTGACTGAGAGGACCGTCACTGCTGCTGGTGTGCTCATGAGACTGAGAGATGCTGGAGCACATGCTGATAGGAACGACCCAACAACAGTGTTGATAATAGTAATAAACACAAAAGGGGTTCCCCATTCATCTAATCCATTGTCGTCTAGTCCGGTTAGGATACCTGGCTTTCACCCAGGCGACCCGGGTTCAAATCCCGGCAATGGAATAAATTTTTTGTTTTTACTTTCCTTTTTTTTTTGTGTTTTTCCTTTTTCTTTTTACTCTGCCTGCTGCTTTTTTATTGTTTTCCTTTTCATTTTTTTTTTGCTCTGTGTGCGTCGTTTCTTGCCCTTCAGGTGACATGTTTAAAAGGTCTCCTGTACCTTGTGTGCCTGACAGTAAAGCAGATGATGATCGAAATATTTGTGGTAACAATTTTAACAATTGAACTGCTTCTGCAGAGTGCAGAACGGTATCTGATTTGCATCTCTCCGCGAGAGCAACTGCCTTCAGGGTCTAAAAAGCCCTGTTGAATACCGACTATCTGTCTGCTGTTAAATTCAGTCCCATTCAGTTCAGGTGAGTCGAGCATTAGCCAAACAGTGACTAGACTGATGAAATAGGCATCGCTTATTAAACTGTGCGTCAGAAAGAGCACTTTATAATAGTAACTCTGCGACTCCGCGAGAACCCAACTTGATTGTTCATTTCTGTTTCACACTACCCTACCACTCTTTTTTTTTTTGCAATTGAACAAAACATAAATGACACAATGCGCTTCAGTCAGTGTCAACTCGACAAGAAAAATGTTGCTGAAGCAGTGTTTCAGCATATTGAGTGGAACGTGATCAAATTTCAGTGTTCCAATTAAAACTTCATTAAATCTAGCTATCGGAGTCTCGAGCTGCAATTTGCCAACTCTCGAGACCAACATGGACTATTAGCAGAGATCCTTGGGGAATTCAACGCTGTATTTTTTGCACATGTCAGCTACTACAACATCTTGGGGAATTCGAGTCGTAGTCACACCAAGCACCTTTAAAGGACTTGGCCAGTGCTGCTTGTCAGTTGTCAACATCATTTTGTGAACAAAGTGATGCAAACAATCAACATCACAAAGCCTGAATCAGTTTTATGATGGCTTCTTCGTATATTTCCAAAGAAGACTTGAGGCTCCGAGTCCGAGCCCCTTGAGTTCCTAACTTGAAAATGCCGTGACACAAAACTTGTTTGTATTTACAAACCGCATGACCGAAAAGTCTGAAAACTGCTACTCTACTTGACAATACTCTTGATTGAAGACACCAATGATATTTAGTTAAGGGAAACGACAGAATATAGACATAGACTCAACATAAGCCCCTTGCGTACTTTTTCTAAAATGATTGGTAAAACAGGCAAATATACAAAAACAGGAGCCTTATGATTTTTTCCAAAAGATGGCCATGACCATTAACACTCCAAGCAGTTACTGTAGCAGTCGCGCTACAACACCGTGTACCAACAAAAAAGCTCGAGAGTACACTGCACTCCTAGCAATTAGAGTCCCAAGAGCTCAAAGAACACAAGGACAAGACACACAGCAGATCCACAGCACTAGACCAATAGAGCCCAGATAAAACAGGCTCTTCATCATTTTTCAAGGAGCCGTGATGAGGATATGAACTTTGTGAGATGAATGCAACTATTAAAGTATAGAGGATGCCTATTGGGCTGTCACCGTCCACGTACACAGTCGCTCAAGGCTTCTGTCGAGGCCAACTAGCCCAGCTATTCAATGTACATAATCTAAGCACTACCACCCAAAATCCACACTTCCATGATGGTTACAAGGTGAAATAATAATCAAAACCCAATGTGTTTTTTTGGAAGGAGAAACGTGGTAGGTCCAGGAGGGCGTCTGAATTGGCCTGCCGCGCAAACCCCAGCCCCACGGTTTTAAGTCATGCACATTGGCACCCCAAGTGAAGGAGCAATGTCCCAAATGGCCCAGCTGCATGCAAAACCTCTTCTCATCTTGTTAGTGATTCGATATCACCTCCAACTTCTGCAACCTTCGTGTCCATAGAAGACTTTGCGCTGCTCGCGACGCTCTTAACATCAAGGTCGAGAGCAAGGGACTTCACGAGGCCCTTGAGCATCTAGAGTAAATTAGGTTAAGAGCAACACATGCCAGAGCATGCAAAAATTATAAGAAATAACACAAAGGAAGAAAATTTGCAGCACATGAACGCTGTAGTAAATCGAATGTTGAAAAAGGATACAAGAGAACCGATTGCAACAAGTGCCCGGTATTTTGAGTCAAAATCTTGAGTGTCATCTTCAGCGATCTGTAAGTTCAAGAAATGTAAGAGATGGGATTTCTCTGGAAATTGCAATGGCTGGCTACAGTAGGCTGGAAAACTCACTTCAAGGGCGGCGGAAAGAATTTGCGCCTGACTTTGTTCTTCCTTTGATTCAATTGAAAGAACAGCATAGCTGCACAGAAAATGTAAGGAACTTCAGCAATCTCGAACGCTCTTTTCATTTTCTAACGCTGTGGAAGCAAAAATGCAATGCATAAATAGGTAGAATTCAATTTGAGACTCACTTCAGTAGAAGCGTGGCATATGCCAAGTGTGCATTCTTGCTAAAAGAAGATTTGCAGTTAGACAAGGAATCAATGATCTGAAATTAGACAATAAAATTGTTAGTCCAGAAAAACAAGACTAAAAGGCATGCTGATATTTTAATGCACAGCAGACAAAGAACTCTAGAGAAAATGAATTATTTAACTTGAGAACTGACCTCAGCACAGTGGATCCTCAACCACTGGTGCAAGCATGAGTTGTCAAACAAGTTTGTCACAGCTTTAAGAACTGTAAGCAAATTTGCTGGCTGTACAGGCGGCGCAACAGCTTTACGAAAGGTTTCCAAAAGTATATCTGACACAACATGAAGAACAAAAGCTTTGTTCAGTACCAATAGATATTGTTTGATTTTCAGTAAGAGACAATTCTAGTGATTAAGATACATAGTGTAGACAAATAAACAATCTATGCTTGAATAGATGCAGATAATTCAGATGTGAAAGGCTGGGACTGGGATTAGCAAAAAGAGTGCTATCCAAAATCCTACCATTTCCAGTTTCGATGGTCTTGAGAAGTAAAGCAGCTCCATCAGGATGCAACACGAACATTCTCAGAAAATCAATAACTGCAAGGTCAAAATACACCTTTCAGATCGACTGAAAACCTTCGCAAAAAAAATGAAGCTTATAAATATTTAAAAGCAAGAACATATCAAACCAATCACTATCATGCTTACTATTCTTGTGATCCAAAGAGGATATATACCTGGAAACATCATTTGTGGAGGCCAAGACTTCAATATCTTTACCAACAATGCCATATCAGCATCTGCAAGTTTACTTATGTGATAAAATGATGTCTCTTTCAACACTTTCACTATGGCAGGTAATCTTGACATCTCCGTCTCCAACAGAGATAATTGTTTCTGTTCCTGAATACAGATAAGTTAAAATTAAACCATGTGGAGGTATCTCTGATGAACTTCTTTTCTTTTGGAATAGATTATTTTTATTCTAAACAACCCATGTGACTATGTGAGATATCGCCTACTAGACTATAAGTTAGCATTGGTCGAGGCCCACAGAAGTCCAACCACAGCAGCCAAATTTAAATGTTGTAAGCTAGATCTTAGATGAATTATTGTAACTAGTGTGTAACACACAAGCTTACTTTAGCACTCCATAAGTAATTGCTAAGGTTACTCCAAAAGCACAAGGAACAAGTCAGTAAGTAATTGCTAAGGTCACTCCAGGTTAATAGATATATGCTATTCATGCTTCACACTAGCATTCTATGTTAATCAGCTTAACCCTACTTAAAGCATGTTTGGGACTTATAACAAAATTTTCCCCTCATTCGAGTTATTTACTCATGTGCCATCCCCATCACCTCCACATCTCCAATGAAGATCATGTCTCTCCCTTTCAACATACTTCTACACATTATATTTTCAGGGCAGGTCATGTTTGCAGCCCTAAAGACAAGTCAGTTGGTGTGCAAGGAACAAAGGTTACTCATACCCCCACTGCTGAAAACTCATTAACATAAGACCTAACGCATCAAAAAAGATCTAAAAGCACATGGAATTATGTAACAAAACTACATTTTCTAGGTTCTGGGAAGAGATATTGATATGTTAATTTTTGGAAGAAACAAAAAGCGCCAGGAAATAAGCTTTCAGATTACCGAGTCAGATGAAAGTCTTGCATTAAACTCTGTAACTTTCTTTAGGATTCCATCAAACTGAGCTGTCTCAAATAATAGCATTCCACTCTGCAAATCAAATAAGTTGTAAAAACGAAAAAGGTTGTAAGACAAATCAAGTATTATTTAATGGCAACTTGCTTCTGGTTTTAAAAAAAATTGCATTAGTTATCAGCTACTGCCAACAAAAGATCAGGGCATCAGGCAGATGATTAGATCAGAATTTTGACCTATACTGCCTTTATTGTTTTGTGCAAGGCTTTGTTTGACTTGGCAAAAAATTTTGACCATTAGTTCTTGTATACATATATTATACTAACATAATCAATATTGTTAAAAGTTCTATGGATCTATCAGAATACCTTCCTGTAACTAAAAAAATGTTCAATTGAAATACTTGTACTGCAAAACATGTCATTTACTTTTGAAGTGTGTGGACACTTTATTAACAACAACAAAGGCAAGGGAGGAAATAAGTATCCACCACTATCAAGGGATGCAAAGGGGGCAATTAGTATATACCGCAACATTGTCACTAAACTCTTACACTTGCATGTAACCTTAACCAATACCACTCAGTTTCCAAAATCAAGTGAAATTAAACTGAGTCTCAAGTCCAAGTATCAGTGTTATTTCAAATATATGTAACAATCATGAAGATCGGTAGTTTTTTTTCCTCAAAAACGCAGGAGAGCTGAGCAACATTATATTAAGAAGAAAGAATGAAGATCAGTAGTACCTTTGGTATGTGCTTGAAAATTGGTTTTGGAGCATTACCTACAAAATAAGTATGTATTACATCAAGATTCAGGATATACCCCCAAAAAAAAACAGTAAAGGATTGCAAATTAATACACAAAGAAAACTGGCAGAAAGAACCAGCTCGAATTCCAAAATTTAGGCATGGATAGTGAAACGTACCATTCGATGACGATGGTTGCCCAGGTACATATGCGTTGGCTGATACAGAATAAACTTGGTTGTCAGCAGCAACAACCAACAGGAAAATATGTAACAGTAAGCCAAAAGAAAAAAAAAACAACATGCTTACCCCCAGTATAGGGATCCCGAAAAGATGGATCTGGAACAAAGTTGTTCTGGCCAGAATTCTGCAGTATAAATTCAACAACCTGTTGGCGATATGTCAACGGCAGATTTTCTTTCAGGAGCCACTTGTCAGCGACTGTGTATGCATCATCTACAATGAAAACGAAAACGAATGTAGCAGGTGCATAAGATAACCTTGAGAATAAAAGCTCTCACGTCCATGCACATGAAAGGCAAAAAGATTCATGATGTATGGACACTTAAATGTACCATATAAAACCAAAAGCATATGAATCATAATACAAATTGGTTTACTCTAGAATCAATAGCAGAGAAAATCACAGAAAATAGAAATAGAAATGTGATATACCTGAACGGTTATACGGTAGTTTTCGTATGGGTTCTCCATCTCCAATATCAACATTAAAAACTGCAGAAATTTTAGAAGAACATAAGAAAACAAAAAAGGTTAGCGCAAAACACATATAATGAAACTCAACTTACCAAAATCATACCGAACACCATCATGAACCTGGCCTTGAGCAGCATCACCAGGCCCATCCACTACTTCACCAATCTAGCAATTTGGTTGGGCAATAAATGGGATTAGCTTAACTCGAAATTAAAGGTTATACAACAAAGAAAGGCAGTAGCATGTCAAGGACAGATGGCTCCCAGAGTGCATAACTACATCTTGAGGCGATAAAATAGCCCCAAATAATTAAGTCAAAAACTTAAACCGTTGCAGCTAGAGATTGATTTATGCCGTAGTGATGATCATCAGACAACTAGAGGACTGCTAGCTAAACAACTCTATCAAAATCAAGTAATATAATAAATGTAAAACCAGCAAGATATTGCACTAATCCTTAAGTCTGCAGATTATCTTATGTGATCAGGACATAGACTTGGTAAACATAACGGTGAAACTGAAAAGGTCTAAAGCAGAAAGGGGCTTACTTTGTCCCATTTTAACTCTGCTGAATTCCAAGAATATGCTACACCATTGTCCCCTTCTCTAACAATTAGTGTTTGTCCATCAGAGTTCCCTGCTCGAACAAAACATTAGGTAAATTTACTAAGGAAATATATAATATTGAAACACACACTAAACTGACAGAATTTGAGCTACTACTTCAGCTTAAACACCACATCATTCAAGCTTTCATTGATATTAGCTTTCACACTACTACTCCCTATTCTTACATTCTAAAAAAAGGCTCTGAATATTTACAAAAGATACATTTTGAAGTAAATTATAGAATTTTCATGTTATATTTCGGGAAAAAAAAATGTAGATTGGGCCCATTTGATGAACAGTGAACCAGTCTAGATATTTAGCAGTGGATGTCACGTATAGGGATGGCAGTGGAGCGATTCTGGGTCGGGGCCCCGCGGATTTCGGGCGCAGCAGCTGCGGGTGCAGGGGTGATTTCTCGCCCACGAATTTTAGGTTCGGGGACCCAAAACTTATCAGGTTCAGTTTAGGGTTTTGGGTTCCAGCCATGGAGGCCCAATATACATTTTGAATAAAAACTTATGTCTTAATAAATTGTTTCTGTAAGCTGCTAAGTTTGTTCTAAGTTGAGTCATGGAATTGTGTGTTGTTTGTTGTCTCTTATTTATACATACATGTCAACAATACTATAAGAATAAAAAATGTGATATATAACCTGGAACTTGCAGTGCCTCCACTCCTGGTAGATCCATCAACTTAAGCCCACCAACAGTCTTTCTGTAAAAGTAAAAGCAAGAAATAAGCATATCATGTGTGAATTTTCCAAGGCTCCAATTTTCAGAAAATAGCAGCAGTAGACACAGACCACAGCCACTATCCATATAAAGAGATGACTGAATAATCCTAGTGATCCCATTTTCAGAAATAGCATAGCGATTGTATCATGAGTAAATGTACATAGACCATGGTTAACTGGTATCAAAATAAGCAAATGCTCTAATCTGTACAAAACTACAAAATGACAAAACCTTGCAAAAGATAAGGAGGTAACTTAAGAAACAGGAGATGCATACCTGCTGAGTGTGTATTGAGAAATAAGATCTGTATAAGCTGCAAGTTCCTCATCACTGCAGAACCTGCTAGAATCTGCTGTCCATATCCTCGTAGTGCCATCAGAACAAGCAGTTACAATATCCCCATTTCCCAAGAATTTAGCATCCCATATACATCCTGGGTGTTCAATGCTTTGAATGCAGACACCATCTGCATCATTTTACTCGAAAAATCAGATAACAGAAGCACATCAAGACTTTCTGTACTACACATGTTTGGTTTTTACTAATAAAATTGTCCTTCTCTACAGCACTAGTTCAGGACGTGAGTATATAAGTTTCAGAATGCTGGACAGAGCAGAGAGAGGGGAAGTGTCTAAACATTCAGTTAGCCACAAGCCCACAACTTTACATTTCTTTAGACAAGACAGTTTGTAGAATGGGTCACACACTAACTTAGTCAGATTACACGAGTTGCTCAGAGAAATGCCTATGCATTTAGTTAGAATACAAAATATATCACCTTTCCATATCTTCAAAGAGCGATCCTCACTGCCACTAGCAATAAGACCTGAAGAATGTGCATCCACAGAATATACAAGGGAAGAATGACCAATCATGTCCAGCAGAGGCTGACCTGTCAACGCCCATAACTTGATAGTGCTGTGACAAGAAAAAATATCATGTGTGAACAAATAACAAGCAGTGAAGAAACAGAGCAACTGCGTTGATGTTGCATAAAACTGAAAGACAAGGGGCAAAGGACTGAGGATTGGGTCAAAAACATTTTCAGCAAACCCAAAGAAACATTCTGGTGCAAAAGGTGAGCATAAGTGAACAAGGAGTTTATATGGGTATGTAGTGCTCTTTTCATTTACCTGTCGTGTGAGGCAGAAAGAATTCCTAGACCTGGCATTGAGGCTAAACATCTAACAGTATCTGCATGTGGAATAAAATAAAATTAGGTCAGGTTTGTATAACCACACTGAAGAAACAACACAATAACACATTATACAAAAAAAAATACTGCATGCTCCATAATAAAAAGATATCCGAATTATTAGATCGGCAAATGATGTTAAATATTTCAGGCTAAGAATAACAAAACTTGTGCATCGGTGGAAGTATCCAACCAGAATTTCCATATGCCTTACTGAAAGTCACATGATAGACAAAAATAAAGGACAATGCAAGCTCAATACACCAACATGTGAGATATCGTTTCATGTGACCTTGTCAAACAGTGTTTCTGCAGCAAAAAGGAGCAGAAGTAAACCTGCATGTCCTGAGAATGTCTGTAGGCAAGTCCTTCCTTTCCAAAGCTTAATAGTGGAATCACTTGAACCTGAAAAAGGGCGAATAAGTAAATTGTTAATTTTCACGAGAAAATTTTGTTCATAAATTTATGAGAAAAATCATCCAAGGAAAGTACCATGTTATGGAGTCTATATGAGCCAATAACTCGAATAAACAGATTCTAAAACAGAGTTCTTACATAGCGCATCCAGAATTTTTCTTAAAAAAAGGGTGTGCTTTTTTAAAAGCCACCGCAAGTACACAAACTAAGCAATTCCACTTCCAATATAGCATGATTTTGGTCCCAAAATTACAGTATTTAACTGTTTACAACAATGTAGTGCTAGTATCAGTTGCCAAAATGCCAGATAACAAAAGAAATGATAAATCACATGAACAAGTTACAGGAGAGCAGTGCATTAATACAGAATACATGCACTGGAACCAGTAAAATGATTAATGTGAAAAAAAATATATCATAGGCTTTACCAGTAAAGAGTTCCCCTGTGGGCAGCTTTAGAACAGTTTGCACTGCAACCTTGTGCGCTTCCCACACCTCTATAGCACTGCCATTTCTCCACCGTCTTACAGTACTGCATGCACAATGTGTATGTCAGTGAAGTAGAACGGTGACACTATAGTAGGGAAGCTGAATATCTATTACAACATGCCCCCCATTAGAAGAAACGCTTCAAGCACAAAGTAATAATCAGTAAAAGTGTTTGGATGAAGCAACACAGAATACTGCTTTTCTATATTCTGTATATGTTATACACAGCTTCAAGCATAGCACTTTTTAGATTAATAGAACATAACCAGAGGATGAAGCAAGAAAGCCAAGGAAAGATGCCACGAGGACAGGTAGCATTAGAAATTTAGGATTTCACTTTGTCTAAGAGAGTTTACCAATCCATGGATGAAGAGATGATGTCACCGTTAGTGTCCACAGCAAGTCCAGTGACTTGCGAATTGTGCCCCTTCATTGTCTCAACAACTTCTCCTTTTTGCAGATCCCAGAGGAAAACAAATGTATCCATTCCACCAGAGACGATTCCACCTTCAGGAAAGCGGTCCGAAGGAGGGATCCAAGCCAATGGGCCGACAAAACTCGAATGTCCTGCAAGTGTCTTGGAGAGAACATATTCACTCTCCTTTTCTGGGTTCCGGGTCCAGAATTTCACGGTCCGGTCCCTCGACGATGTTGCGATTCCAGCATCGCCACACACACAGATGCCACGAACCTGAAGACGAATGAACATTACAAGTCATCCATGAAACAAGTGTCTACATAATATAGAATGATAAAAGGTAGTTTTGACTTGCAAAGAAATGATCGAACTATAAACTGTTGAATAATCTAATGTGGATTCGAGGATGGACCCTAAATCAGTACAAAGACAAGAACATGGTGAAATTGGACTGGGAGCAGAACAATGGAAGTCTATGTTCTCTGTTCTGATTACATATACTACTAAGCGCAATTGCACATAAACAGTGAAACTAATTTAACCGGCATTCATTGAATCACCAATCTACTTGTAATGACCTAACAAAAAACAGACCAAACTACAGTGATCGCCCACCGACAAACCCCTGCACTAAACCCACTGCCACAAATTGAACTCGCACTAAGCATCGGGAGGTAAATTACATCCCTCAAATGCACCCCACAGCTACCGGGAACGCACCAAGCGGACCGAGGCAAAAACAAAGGAAGGCAGGAAGCGGCAGCGAAGCTAGATCGAATCACTGGACGAATCCGCCACGAAATAATAACAGATCAAAAGCCCCAGCGGTCCCGCCGCGTGCGGAAACCGAACCCCGAACAGCGCCAAGGTCTGGGGCCGACGATCGGGGCGCCGGGCGGATCGAGTCCGAGGGTATCGCCGCAAGCTTGGAGCGGAAGCAAACGGAGACGGGGGGCAGTCGGTGGCGAGAGTGTACCGGGGAAGGGAAGGGAAGGGAAGGGAAGGGGGAGAGGGGAGCGGCGGCTTACGTCGTCGGCGTGGCCGTGCAGCTGCAGTCCGAGGCGGTACTCGGCCATGTCGCCGCCGTCGGTACGGGGCGCGGCGGAGCGGGCGAGAGCGAGGGGATTGGTGTTGGTGCAGGGAGACGAGTAGACGACGAGGAGTTGGGAGTTGGGCACGTGCGGAGCAGCTCTGTTTCCTTCACTTTTGTGGGCCGGGTCTTTCTCCTCTTTTTATACAATCTGGGCCGTGGAAAGCGAGCACGGGCGGTTTGGCCCATCAGAAGATGGTGTGGTGGGTGAGTGGGCTAAATACCGAGGCCCAGATCATGGGGATCCCGAAGCGAGTTGGGCTATTAATAAGGGAGAGCTTGATAAAAAGCTTTGGTGCACCAAAGTCAGCTATGATCCCCAACCAAAAAAAAAAAGTCAGCTATGAACGGCGAAACGCGAAAATGAGCCGGTCCGGCACGTGCCACACTACTTTTCTTCCGTTTTGGTGCAATGCCGATGCCGTGCTGCAACTGCAACTGCCAGCCTGCGACCACTGTTTGCCTAAATCACCGTTTAGACTACTCTACACAGTGGTACACCATTTCCATTTAGTCATCTATAGCCCATTTAATTAACCGTTTAACCTATTTAATGAACTGTTTAGTCCGAATAATGACTGAACGGTAGATGACCGACTACTTACCGTTTAGCGTTTAGAAAAACATTGTATACTACTGCATCGTAACCGTTGTTCATACTGGACCAGTGGTGAAGCTAGTCACGTCGTTATGGGTGCCAGTGCCACCCACAAAATTTTTGAATGTACTAGTGAATATAATCAAATTTTACCATAGTTGTCGATTAAGTTTACATATCTACAAGGTAAGCGCATCCATCTCTAGTTTACTTCAGCTTCGCCACTGAGTGGACTATTGCACATGAAAGGCTTTGATGAATTGTTTTCAGAGTTTCACTATATCCAAGTTTACAGTCGCTGTGTATTCCTTGAAATTGCAAATGATTTTTTTTCCTAAATAAATATATCTATTTTTAAATGCACATATATCTATCTAAATACATAATAAAACTTATATCATACTTAGAAATATCTAAACTACTTTGTAATTTGCAACCGAGAGCGACATTCCCCAGGCCCAAGGCCATTGGCTTTCCGAGGACGCCAAGCGCCTTGCTGCGACGGCGGCGAGCGGCCACTACCGCCGCCGTGCGCGCCGGCGGCCTTCCATGTCGTTAACCATGTTGGACGACCGAAAAAAACCAACGACAAAAGTCATGTCGCTAACCATGTTGGACGGCCGAAAAAAACCAGAAAATACGGCCACCTGAAAAGTACATGCATACAAGTGGTGTGCCATGCTCTAGAGAATCCTGCACTTTGCAAAAGAATGCTGCTATGTTTATCTTAAAGCCAACCAGATTGAAAGAAAAAAAAAAACTTCTTTCTGTACCATGCATGTTCTCATATACTTATATGAGAACAAAAATCAAGAACAGCAATGACTGGGGAGGAGGAAACAGATAGAACATGATATGACCGCCAGAACACAATTGCATGAAAATTTACAGGACGCATCTATCAGGCGGCGAGAGCGGCGACCCTGCCGCCCCTACGTCCAGCGACACGTCCAGACCCCGCCGGTGCACAGCTCCGGCTCCTGGGGAACAACACGACGGCAGCGGCGGCGGAGGCGAAGTCACACGGCCCGTCCTCGTCGATCCGCGCCATGGCGGCACCGCCGGCGACGCTGTGGCTGCGCGGCACGGCGGCCGGGTGGCGCTGCCGCTCCAGCTCGGCCGCGCGGCGCTGCGACGCGGCGCGGATGAGCTCCCGCAGGTCCTCGTCGGCGGCGTCGGCGCTGGAGGAGCGGCGCGACGAGGAGGCCGAGCCGAAGCCGCTGTGGACGCCGAAGGACGGCGCCGCAGCGGCGCCGGCGAACGTCGGGTAGCCGAAGGCGGCGTCCGCCGGGAGGTGGCCCGCGCAGCCCGTCAGGCTGCGCACGTACAGGTCCCGCGCCGCGCACAGCGCGCGCCTGGGGCCACGCCATAGCCAGCTCACGTGGTGCGCCAGCTTCGTCGTCCCGCCGCTGGTGGTCGCCGCCGCCGCCCCTCGTCTCATCCTGCTGGCTGCTGGTAGGTGCGGGGCTTCAGTTAGTTTAATTTTCCACCGGCCGGCGGCGCGACGTACAGGCAGCAGGTTGCTGACGGAGAGGAAACCACGGCAAGGCGATTGGTTAGCAGAGAGTATAGACGGGCGATCTGCGGGGAGGAGGTACTCTTTTATATACACGTGAGAGCGCAGGTGGGGGGAGGAGAAAGGTAGTAGTAGCCGTCCACGAGGATTCGTAGTAATTACCACGGGCGCGGTCTCTGTTTTATTTCAACTTTTTTTTTTCTTTTTGTCTTGGGTCAAAGAAAATTTCCATACTTGTCAAAAAAAATCCATGGTAAAAGGAAAAAATGCGCGGAGAAGGAGTGCGATAAAATCGTTACCAAGGTTTTAAATAGCATGCTAATCCATTTAGCTTTCTACGTATGTCCCAAAACAGACTATAGCCGGAGGAGAGAGGCCCTAAAATTAAAGCTGCAGACAACTAACTATCCATCGGGATGTAAACAGGTCATAATAAAGCTGTAGCTAGCGCACTATTGCTGACCATTTCTTGACTGCATTTAACCGCGCGCCGTCCGTCGCCCGTGTTCGCGAGCCAAATGACGATGGGATCGATGCATGGCTTGGCGGACGTCCAAGTGCGGCATGCAAACCTTTTTCCTGCTGGTCATGTCCGTTTGGTCTTATCCGCTTCGTTCCTTCCACCTGTACGTAGGCTGTGGCTGACGTAGTTACGCACGTCCTATTTCTTTTTTGATTTTTTTAGATTATTTATACGGATCATCTATCGGTATCAGCATTTGATACCATTGTTGCTGATATATATCGATTCTAATAACAATGATTTATATTTCTATATTATAACAAAAGGATCCATATAGCTGGTGGCTGGTCTGATGACCAGGTCTGGAGAGAGAGAGAGAGAGAGAAAAAAAAAGAGCGGGGCCGGCCGCGGCCGGAGTGCCTGATTCTGATTCACCACCATCTGTCGTAAAAGTCTGGGCATGTCGGATTCCTGTTGTTTTTTTTTTTTGAGGTATCTAGCCAGTGTATTTTTGGCGCACGCTTTCGGCAGCTAGCTCTGGCTAGTACAACTCGAACCATCTTTGCATGTCCGTCGACATGCATGGGCCGCTCATGTATGTTTTTTTTATTTTTTTTAAAGAGAAAAATACTACTAGGCCTTGTTAGATGTGAAAAATTTTTTAGATTTTGTTATTATAATATTTTCATTTGTTTGTGTTAAATATTATCTAATCATAGACTAATTAGGGTCAAAAGATATGTCTCGCGATTTAAAGACAAACTGTATAATAATTTTTATCTGTATTTAATGCTTCATGTATATATCGTAAGATTCGATGTGACGAAAAATCTTGAAATTTTTTTTAGTATTATTAGGGATGAACTAAACAAGGCCTAAATAGCTAGCAAACGAACAAGCTGACGGTCATCACGACTTCACATCGCCCCTCTTTCATGATCGATCGTCTAATTCAGGCGTGTAGCTGGCCAGTACCAGTAGGTAGCCACCGAACGCGCGCGTCTTCCAGCACACAAAGCTATTCAGGCGGCCGGCCGGCCTTTGTGATGACTATGGACCCTTGATATATAGTACGGAGTAGAAATGCTTTCTCTGGCTACTTTAAAAAAAATGAATACAGTTATAATATTGCACCGAATCAATCAGTAGGTCTTTTTTAATCAGACAATCAGATTGTTGTGGGTTGTTGTGCCCGGTTGTAAGGCCCACGATCGGGGAGATTATTCTAGGTGTTAGGGAATGTGGATATGGCTAGCTGTTCCATCTGTAAAAAATATAGTGACAAATCAGTTATCCTATATAAATAAGATAAGATATATTTGGATTAAAACATATCTAGATCTAGATTTATAATACAAAATAAGATTTTTCATTAAATATAGAAATGTATTTCTAAAACACACACTCATTTTTTGCTGTATAGATGTGTGGTTAGATCATTTTAGATAGATTGACTAGGATGAAACTAGACCCCCTATATATTATTCTCACAACAGAATGAAGTAGAAGCAGTGCCTGACAACAACAATCAAACTACCATATATATACTTTTTTTTTTGCTTATCTTTCCCTATAGTTAGAGCATCTCCAAGAGATTAGCCAAAAATACTAGCCAAATTTACCGATTTAACTACTCTCTAAAATAGATTTGGCAAAAAATATTAGAGTACTCCAACAGACTCTGCAAAAGGATGGCTATTGAGGTAGGCTATCCAAAAGTAGAGAGCAAATATGGTGGAATGAAGAACTACTAAATTTAAAGAGTTATTTACAGAGTCTGTTGGAGACGTTTTTCTTCTATAATAGCCAGATATACCTTTAGAAAATGATTTGGCTAGTCTCTTAGAGCATCTCCAAGAGAATAGGTAAATTTAGATATACATTCTGACTCTCCAAAATAATTTAGACTATCAAAATAGAAGTGTTCCACAGCAGCTTGTCTAAATCGGCTCTTTATTTTTTTGAATGTACCGTCTATATTGCTTTTGTTGCATACCGCTGGATTCACATACCAAACGGAAGTAGCATGGAGCATGCCAGGCGATGGACTGCGGTGCTGTGTCATGGTGTACGCGCGTTGTCCGATGATGACGAGCCCAGTGGGCAACGGTGCTGAGTCCACCATCAGTGAGTGTGAAGAGATGCGTCACTATATATATATATCCGAAGATGGCGAGCGTAATGCTACGATCCTGCTTCAAGCGACGACGAGCATCGTCAAGCGCAGCAGTCTGCGCAATGGAGCGCGGCGGCGTGGGGCTGGCAACAAGATCACGGGTACGGTGGACCATTGCAGTGTGCCAGCTCCGCAGAAGAGCAGCGCGCGGCGCTCGGGAAACACTGGGGCGGGCGGATGGCGAGCGCAACTTGCTCGCTTGTTCTGGAGAGCGACAAAAGCGGTATAGGCTTCTCTTTATTTTGGAGAGCCAGATGACGAGGCTCTTGGAGCCAGTTTTTCTCAATTTTACAGATGGCGAGTGGGATACCGAGCCTGTTGGAGATGCTCTTAGTCATGAAAATTTCAGAAGATCCTGGGCACACAAAATTTTTGCTTCCATTATTGACCTTATTTAAACTTGTATCGGCACGGCACCCGCACCTGACGATGCATGGCTGCTCTCCGGCCCGCGACACGCAGCTGGGGGATGCGAGACTTGCGACTGCGACTTCAGCCTGATGACAGCAGTGCCGACTGTACAAGTCGGTGCCACGTAACTACGCCCCGTGTGACAATGTTGGATCCAAAGTGCGTGGAATTTTGTTCACAGTATAACTCGCTTTATTAGTGAAGTACACAATAAGTTTTTTTCTTCCGCTTTGGTTCTATAAAGCAGCTTCATCAAGCTAAAGTTGTTTCAAAAAAATGTTTGATAAAACAGTTCTAATAAAGATACAATAGAGAAAGGTTCGGGAGAATTTAGCATTTACAGCTTCGTCTCGATTCATGTACTGTGAAATGAGCTTTCTAAGAAGCGGTTATTTTTAGATAGCATGTTTGATATAGAAGCTTAAAAAACAGTTTCGTGAAGCTGAGATAGGATCCCAAGCGCCCTTGCTGCTAGGACGGCCAATTGCGTGGAAAGCAGGCTTCTTTTATGGAAGATAGAAAAAAAAAACCCCCGGGAACATCCTCTGGATCTGGAGAATCATATATACATACTCCTAGAAAGTCCCGTGTAGTGATTGGTACTGCAGACATCAATGTAATGTATGAACACACGTACTGGACGATCGATGACGATGCCGCGTGGATGTGTGGACTGATGCAGACAGCAGAGTGGTCGATGGGCGAGACCATGATCATGTGCATGTGCATGCGTGGCGAGAGATTAATTAGGCTTTGTTTAGTTCACCCAAAAACCAAAAAAACTTTTTCAAGATTTCCTGTCACATCGAGTCTTACGGCACATACATGGAGTATTAAATATAGATGAAAACAAAAACTAATTACACAGTTTGTCTGTAGATCGCGAGACAAATCTTTAAGCCTAGTTACTCTATAATTAAATATTTTTTGTCAAATAAAAACAAAATTGATTTAGTGTCAAAATTCAAACTTTTTGCAGATGTAAACAAGGCCTTAGTCGCCGTCGTCGACCATTCCGGCCGATCTCATGCATGCATAGCCATCATCGTCTAGGTAGCAGCCTACCAGAGGGTCATCCATTACTGATGCCATCTTGACCAGGACGTGCATGCCCGTGGATTTGGATTTCGACGGGTTAGAGACTACTGACTGATGATAATACCCATTACCATGCACAAAGAGTCAAAAACACATGGCATGCCCTGATGAATGATGACGTACGCCGGTTGACGACAAGTAGTAGGAGAGAAAAAGCATGCATGCACAACGTGCAGGTTGATTAAACTAACCGCTGTTGATTTTTCGGTAACCATGAGGAGCTGCTATCGACCTGCCAGCAACGTAATTAACTGCGACTACTCGCCGGGCGCCGCCGGTGAGAGTCGATCGGTCAGACGACTCTCAGACGAGTCACTTTCTGCTAGATGTACACTGTTTGGATAAGGGCACTCACAATACAGACTCTATCATAGAGTCTAAAGTTATTTATTATCTCGAATAATATGGACTTGGAGTCTAAATAAGACTTGAGTCTTATTTTTTCTACCTCTTTCTTCAATAAATATACTGTCACATCAGTAAAATGCCATAAATAATATATAATTAAGTGTCTTGGACTCTGTTATAGAGTCTTGCATTATGAGTGTCCTAATAATAAACCATGACGAACAAGGCGGTGATCGAGCAACAAATGGATATACGTACACACATAATGTCCAATTTTTCACAATTGACTTTAATTTTTAGGGAATGAAATGATATTCGCGCGCACACGGAGGAGCACACGCGCGACGCGACAGACAACAATACCAACACGGGATAATTTAAATTAAATTAAATTAATAACACCCAGAATCTCAGACCAAATTAAAATGAGGAGGTTGCGTATGCCTGACGCCGCGTGGTTGGTTGAAGGGCCTTATTATATTAACCAACAATATGTTGATGTTGTTTTTTTTCTTCTTTTTTGGGTGGGAATTCCCCTTCTAAATTTCTAGCCAGCGACCAACTAACACGGTAGTGAAGCAAGCAACATCAGCCTAGACTACACGTAAGTCGATTCGTTTATTATTTTTATTAGATTAGATAGACACATCACGTCACGTATATGCAAGTGATCGATTCATTTACTATGTATTATAAAACTATATAAATATGGATAAGGTATATATAGAGTGAGAGAGACTAGCTAGTACTCTTCAATTTATTATCTTAGATACACACATCATGTAGTACTCCGTGGATTCTTTATTCATCTAGTATTTATTATAAAACATGAGGGTTGAATTTAGTATTTAGTATAAAACATGAGGCTGGTGTACTTTTAAATTTGATCCTCCCTTTAACTTGGGTCAAAAATCGATGCGTGCAGCTTTGGCAATGGAATCTTTACCTTAAGGGTGAATTTGGCTCCCCACTTTACCTCTTGCAGCTTGCATGCAGATTATGACCAGAGAAAGCGCTAAAAGTGTCTATTGAACGCTCGAGCTAGCGTTTCTGGAGATATCACACCCGAGTGTCACATTTCCTAAAATCACTCGATTCCAACAAATAAATATAGTGTCAATCCCAGCCAAACACTGAATCCCTATAAGAGCATCCCCAACCGTTTTGCATAATTGGTTTGGCAAATGAGGGAGTTTGCCAAGTCTCAAAAAAATATGTCAAAGGTGAAAAGAGGCAATCTCCAATGGTTTGGCATTAATCACTTCGCGCCAATTTCCCAATGCCAAGTGTGAACAGATTTGGCATATATGCCAATCCTTCCTCTTTTTTTGCCAAGTTAACAAAATTGCAAAGTCTAAATGCCAAACCGTTGGATAAGTGTTTTTAAGACTTTTTTGCAAATACATGAATGCAAAGCTTATTTGCAAAACGGTTGGGGATGCTCTAAC
>Ga0182004_10001037_pt1 | contig 19422 bp, 14 predicted proteins | sample Sormic07211540_1_FD_120479 | JGI IMG/M metagenome (GOLD analysis project Ga0182004, IMG submission 120479) | Endophyte microbial communities from Sorghum bicolor roots, Mead, Nebraska, USA - 072115-40_1 MetaG | ecosystem: Host-associated > Plants > Roots > Unclassified | place: USA: Nebraska...
AATTATAATAAATTTTAATTTTGACCAAAACTATTTTATTCACTAGATTCAATGCTCACCAAAATGCTTAATTAAATCAAATTAATTCCTATTGATTGAAAACAGATTTTTGGGTGTTACAAAAGTGGCACGGATCGACAAGTTCAGGGGGCACTTTTTCGCGTTTGCAAGTTCATAGGCCAAAGTGGCACATCCTGACAAGTTTAGGGGCCTCTTTTTTCGCGTTTGCAAGTTCATGGACCAAAGTGGCACAGGGCGACAAGTTAAATGGCCGCCAGTGTATTTTACTCTAATCCAAACTACTCAGCTCAATTTAGACTTATATCTGTATAACCACCTAAACTTGGTGGAATTTACTACTCTCAAACTATTTTAGTCAATCTTATTTCCCCCTTAATAATATTTGTTTATTATTTCTCTACGTACAAGTTAAGTTTTAATATCAAATATTATGAGATGAGAGTGGACATCATATAACTTATTTTAAAAACACATTATAAACTTCTCATCATCATGTTTCATACAATCTTATATTTCTAGTGTTAATGCATTATTATCCTAACCCACAAAAGATGATTTTAAAAAATATATGATATATTTTCTTACATAAATTATAGTATCAACCACCTTACAAAATTTGAAATAAACTCAAACATGGAAAAATAAAAAAGAACAAATAGTTTTCTGATACATTGGACAAACTAAATATTTGAGGGGTGCAAATCGAACAAAACGTTAATTTAGTGGGTTATCCTGAGATAGGTCGAAACTGTAGTAATTTGGATTTTTTTCTCTTTTTATTTGACAAGTATATATTCTTATAACTCTTAAGTGCAACAATTATGTCCAACATCATGGAGAACATCTCTTCTTCCTTTGTGCCAGCAGGTATCACTACAATCTAAGTGCCAATAATCAAGGAAGATCTGGACTGGACTGTAGTGTCTGGTGCCACCATCATTAAGAATGGCATCGGCACCTTCAAAAAGTGCTAGAGACAGTAGCCTTTGTTGTTGGCAAAAGCAAGGGCTAATCTCGTAATTAGTGCCAGCACCAAGATTCTTCATCCTCTTATTTTCTCTTGCTTGATCTCACTTCCTTTTTCTTTCGGTTGTGATTTTTGTTCGGTGCAACAACAAATCTGCATGTGACCTCCGATCTCCTGACCCAAATATAACCCACACGGCCACACCCTGGATTCAGCTCCACACCCAAATATATTCCAGCTATGTGAAACTTATTTCAGATTCAAGAGAAAAATATTTCAAGATTCATGAGAAAAAAATCTGACTTAATAAGATTGACTTAATTATTTCAAGATTGCTCATTTGCAAATGTTCCAATAAATATTATCATGATTCCACTAATTTAAAATCAATATTTCGCCCGCCATTGACAATGTTCGGTAATAAAAAGAATAAACACAAATTGTAGAAAGAACAAAAATTAAAAAAGAAGAAAATAAATGAATAAATAAGACAAATATGCAAAAGAATTGTCTAAAGCAATGAACCTCATGTCAAGAGGAGCCCCCCCTACGGTTTCGTTGCTCCTCGGCCAGGGGTGCAAATACTACGAATATTTTCTACCCATATCTGAATTCAAATACGTTCAGAAGAGTTTACGATTCCGTATATTTAACATCGGACATCATGTTCATATACAAATATTTAAATATAAATATAAATTGATATCAATGATATATATATATATATATTATTTAACATAGTTGAGACCATCTATAAGAGTCTTTTTTAAAATAACTCTCTGGATTATATCATTGGACGAGTCATTTGGATAAAAATTACTTGCTACTATTTATTTTCACTCTTTAATAGCTCCCTGTACGCATTAAGAGAGGCAACTTTATTTTTTTTTTTATTTTTGGCTAACAAGAAATTTAGTGGATGGATGATGAGTGAATTGAAGATGCATATAAACTATCAGCATACATTAACAACTTTATTTATGCTGATATATTAAAGAAGCTGCGTATCGGAATCGCAAACCGAAAAACGAAAAATATTGAGCGTGACCGATATTAATATATATGTACTACGTATTCATATATGCGGAGGCCGGGCGAACAGAACAGAACAGACCCCCCGACTCCGACTTGGCTGGGCTATTCCTGCGTTCTCCCCTGTATACTACTGCCTACGCCGCCGCCAGATGCCCAGGTTCTCGTCGGCTCCTTCTACTTCTCCGGCAACGAGCACCCAGCAGGTAAACCCGCCCCTTCCTGCTCTGCGAATCCGAGCAGCATTCGAAGCCTAATCTAATTAAGCTGTTTGGCTATATGTAATCGAAGACCTGATCTAATTGCAAGTGTATGTATACGTGATGAATTATGCCTACTAACTCCGATTTTCTTTTTTTGCAATAAAAGAAAGTATCGATCGGGTGTTCTTCACTGGGTCTGCCGCACCTGTGTGCTAGAAGAATCCTCTGCTTGGCTGGAACTTGGAAGGGGGGAGGCGAAGGCGAGGGATGGGGTCCCTGCTTTGCTGCCTGCGGTACCCGGAGGACGGCTCGGCGCCGCCGCCCGTGTGCTGCTTCTGCCTACCGTGGCCTTTCCCTTACCATGGCGTCGACTCGGTATGCTTCTACCACTATACTATACTATAGTGCCTGTCAATCGTCTTCATCCTTCTGCCATTGCAAAAAGTTGTTGACTTGTTTTCCATCTACCGTTTTGGGTGTTGTTAGCGTGTTGCGGCGATAACTACTGAATGAATCTGTGCATCTGGCTTTGTGTTCTTCTGATGATGGCCCATGGATCCTGCAAAATATGAGTTGGGATTTGGGGATCCATGCGGGCACTGCTAGAGGGTGTTCTTCGTTTGTCTCTGTGTTCTTGGCTCTTGCATGCATTAGGCCGTTTCTGAGATCACATTGCTGCAAAGTTGGACTCCATGCTGTCTAAGGTTACAGAACTGGATAAAGAACATTGATTTGTCACACTAACTTTAGAAGGAAGGTTTATTGTTGGTTTTTACTAATTGCTATATGAAATATCATAATAATAATTTGCATGGGAGCTCATCTATTTTTTTTACTGATGCCTGACTTTGGCAACTACACTCCATATTTTGGGATCTGTTTTTATAACTTTGGCTCAAATGGCTTATTTTAGAAATTTAAGCTCGCACAACTTACTGCATGTTCTGGAGTATTTTTTTGGTCTCAGCATAATTTGATTTATATCATTCTGTCATCTCTGTTTGCTCTGTTCACATACCTTTTCTGCACTCTCTTCTAATTGCCTCCTTCTCATCCTAGGGCTCTGCTGCTCGTCACAGAGGTGATACACGTGTGGCACCTGAACGTGGAAGGATTCCTCTTGCAGCTTGCACCTCTGCTAATCAAGTGGACTCATTGGATACTTTCCGGCCCCCTCCAAGGCCTTTGCCTTACGATGATCCTCAATTCAGCCCTTGCATGCTGCAGCTCCCAGTAGTGTCATCAGGACATGACAAAGCATCAACGCATATTCAGAAACCAGGACAACCTACAGAAAGTAAGAATACTGATGCTGGATCAACAACTTGCACAGCTGCTCATAAGGTTTCTGGGACATCAGCAAAACAGCACTCAGGAGGTTCGAGAATTGATGGAATACAATTCTGTGATTCTTCTGACAATGAGGATGACTGTCCGATATGCCTAGAAGGTTGGTGGAAACAATTGCACTGCTCTCTCCTATTCACAAATGCCTTTTCTTTCAAGATATGTATACTGACTTTACAAGTTACAGGTTTTAAGTGTCTAGCATGCATGAATAGAAAGTTAATTAAACAGTTAAAAATCTTGTAGCTGTATGTTGTTGCAGAAGGAAATAGATGTTCATTCATTTGATTCATTCTAAATATGTGGACATGCCTAAGTGCTCAGTTATGGTGGTTTGTTAGATTATTGTATTTGCTTCCATGTCAATATAAAAGTAAAAACAGATGCTCTAACTATCATGCTTGTCATCATAGTTTATGCACAACACCATACATTTGTGATCTCAGTATTTCTTGTGTTCTGATTCATATACTCATTTGTCCACAGAATATGATGATGAGAATCCGAAGATTGTATTGCAATGCAACCATAATTTCCATCTTAGTTGCATTTATGAGTGGATGGAAAGAAGTGAAGCTTGCCCTGTCTGTGCAAAGGTACCTAGTTTTCTCCAGAAATCATTTCACTTGAGAAGTGATATATTACTTGTGATTTTATCAACATGGTTCTTTTAAACAGTCTGAAAACATTTTAAAGAAGATCTCTAACGTCATAATGTGAAGATCTCTAATGTCATAATGTTCCACTGCAGATTATGTTGTTCAATGAGGATGAATGACCCCTGATAGAAGCATTCACAGACGGCAAGTGGAAGACCCTAGCTAAATCCTGTGTGTTCTGTACATAGCGTTGATGAAATATCCGCTAGATCGCTTACTGAAACTTCCAGCGTTGGTTCAAAAAAAAAAAAACTTGCAGCAGTGTGAAGATTCATTTTTTTCTTTATAGAGTAGATTGTAACCCATTCTTTTTTGACAAAGTTGATGGTTTGTGCCACACTTTACATATCATATTTCAATGGGACCATTGATGTTAATGTCCACGGGGGTTGCTTACATTAGGTTTTCATGCTGAAATCTCAGGTTCTGGAAACCTCAGTTTTTTGGTTGAAGTTCAAAGTGAATTAACAAGAAATAGACTAGCGGCCAGTAGTGAGGCCCCTTGGCAATGATTTTTTTAGGAGGATCTGCCAGAAGGTTTTTGAACAGAATGTGAGATCAAATTTCAAGCCTTGACTATTAAGATGGCAGAAATTTCTCCAGGTTAAATGGTATTGAAGCAGAAAGATTGTGGAACTAATGTAAATGATAACAATCAATTTAAATGCTTGTTTTTTTATTCCTTTCACACATCGAATCTGAGTTTTCCTGTTTCTGATATCTTGCACACATCCCATCAAATCAAATATAAATACAGACTGGCCAAATCAAATATAAGTACAGACTGGGCTCTATTTATGGGACATTCTAAACCATATGCCATATCCAATCACCTAGATTTTTATTCAAAAGTGAACATCCACACCATCTTCACCACTAATTGTCACCACATCAAAATTATGGAAATACAACTGGTTCCATAACTGGAACTTTATTCTTAAATTCTGCTCTTATTCCTTTCGAACATATGTGAAGACTACTAGAGGAGCTCTTTTAAAACACCATTAAGCTCCATCTTTTGCAGCCATCTCAAACGCCCTCATGAATACATTTGGAGGCTGGCCACCACTGAGTTGATATTTATTATTGATCTGAAAGATAGTGAGGTGAACAACAAATGATAAATTGCTTATACATGGGACGGATAAAAGATGATAAATATCATCATCAATAAATCCTCATACCACAAAATGCGGGACCCCGGAGATGCCAGATGAGTACTTCTTAAGTTCTTCCTGAACCTTTAGGTAGCAAAAAGGATTTGTGAGCCCTGTCAGCACAGAAATATGGCTTTAGGGACAGACTTAACTGGAAAAAAGAATACCTCGTCGACTCCTTTGCTGGGATCTTCAAGAAGTTCTTCGGCCCCTTCTATGCCCACCTTTCTTGCAGCATCCAGCAAAACCTGCCTGCAATACATGAAATAATTTAATTAGATGGCTCAGACATTATTAGAGAAAAAAAAAACCCTACTCCAGAACATGCAAAAAAAAATATATTTTTAAATCTGTGTTGGGCTTGAGAAACCTAGGATAAAGATCACCAAACATAGAATGCTCTGAAACTTTTCACAGCTAGCATAATGTATTGAGTCTGATACTATCTCCTCTCTTCTTAATAAAATGATGTGCAGTTCTGCATGTTCGAGAACAAAAAAAGTTTGATGCATACTCACTTGTCACCAATATACTTTCCTTGGCAAAAGTAATTGAGGAATAATTCTTCAACAAGAGCATTTTGCTTGTCATAGCCTTGGTGTCCAGCAAGTGTTATGAGCCTATGACTATCCATTGTATTCCCTCTGGATCAAAATCTTTATATCAGCACACTAATAAATGATGCTGCATGACATGAATGTAAACCACAGCTTCAAAACCATGTACTTACGTCAGCCCCGACATGTCATATTCAAGCCCGAGTCCTCGAAATATCTGAAACACGAGCACATGCACGTCAAATAGGACAGCAGCTCTAAATACATTTTGCGCAAAGCAAACAAATTGTACCATAGGCAAGTTTACAGGAAGAAACCTCAGTCATGCGAGAAATTGCACGCTCATATTGAACAGGACCAAACTTCGCCCTGAAGAAGTCAGTTTTCCTGACGCCCTCCTTAGGCGCATCAGGGTTCAGAAAGAACGGATGCCAACGGACCTGCCAAGCAAGCAGATGGACACCAAAGTTAGCACTGCGTAAACAAGAATTCTGAAACTGGATCATGATGGGGATTCGAAGAAGGAAGTGGAACCTCGAAATCAAACTTGTCCTTGCTTTGCTCCATTGCTTTCTCAAGGTTCTTTTTACCGACGAAGCACCAAGGGCACACTGTATCCGAGCTCACATCGATCTGAATGAGCTTCTTGCCAGTGTCTGAAGCCATGAATTTTGCACACCTACAGTTTTCGGCATCAAAGATTCAAATTGGTCAGTGATGGGCATTTAGATGCTTGTTAGCCATTCCTTTGCACATTAGTCAGTGTAGCTGAGAGTTTAAGATGAAAGAATTTCCATGACACCCAGAAGCAAGGGCACATGCTCCCTTTCCAGAAAGGAAATGTATCTTAATCGGTCCATTCTATTTCCAGGAAAAGAACCACCTCATCCATAATATAATATACGTTGGATCACAGTTCATCCACATAAACTCAACAGTTTTAATCGCATATCAAAAACTTATTTCAACCAGTGTTGTCGAGAAAAGAATTTTTTTTAGTAGACAGCACACCAGAGTTAGGATCAAATTGTTCTTCTAACCAAAAATAAATAAATGCGGTAGCCCTCCATGATTGACCGCAAATAATTGCGCTCTATCTTTTCCCAGAATAGTGCGATACAATCGCCAGCTCCTGAAGCAAAAGGCGCCTAACTAATTAGCACAAAAGACGATTTGTGGAGGAAACAAAGAACCGAACCTGGGAGCGCCGAGCTTCGCGAGGGACGGGATGCGGACGGAGAGCAGGCGACCTGGCATACACAAGCACGGGGAGATCCTTGGTTTTCCTCCACAGCTTTCGTCGATAGAGGAGAGATTTATTATGCCATTTATTTATTTATCAGCGTGCTTCCCTCGTGCCGTAGTTCGTGGAAGGATGGAGAAGCAGGCGCCGAATTTTGGTTGGTAGGCGTTGGTGGTCTCGGTTCACGCGCCCGTGCTCTCAGCAACCTGCCAACCTCCCCTGGACCCGGTCCACGGTAGGCACGTGAGCCGCTCTGCCGTTCCTGTCCATCCTTCCAAGGACCTCGGGAGGTCCAGAAAAATCCGGTGGTCGGTGCCCACGGACAAGAAGCGTGTGCGTGCGCCACGAGCCCGACGAACAAGGGAACGAGGCCATTTCCACCGGTGGGTCAAACTAGGAGAAGCAAGCAAAGCTCCCACCTTTAGCAGAATCCGCCCAAAAGGCTGCACCGCGCTTCGGCCTCGTTCCTTCTCTCCAGGTGAGCGCTGGATGGAACCTCTGCTCGGATTTCTGCGGCGCGGTGTTTTTCTTGCGCTAATCGATTGCTGGATGAATCGCTTGTCTGATTTGAGGAACAGAGGTTGGGGAAATTGAGGACCTCGTTACGTAGGGGATAGATAGATTGGCTATTTCCTCAATTTCGGATCACGGATAGGCTTCAATTTAAGCTACTATTGTTCACTTTATCTGGATTCCTTAACCAGTTACGTGGTCGGATGGGCATTTTGTGAACTATTGGGAGGGAGGGGGAATGGTTCTCGATACCTTAAGCTTGTTCTTCATGCGGTTACCTGTTTACCCTATACGTAGTGCTGCGGTTACAGTGTTTCACAGGTTGCGACCTTGTTAGGAAACGTGATTTAATTTGCAGCTTCAATTTGCTCTGTTTGCAAAATTCTACAAACGTGGCTTGGGTGTTTTTTTTTCAAAAAACATAGCTGTGCTGTGATTTAGGGCGACATTTGCTCATCCTACCAAATTTGCTGCATCAAACTGCTTATTTGATGACGTGATTGTTCAGTTCCAAAGGGTGCTTTTGTTCTCTGTACAATGTACTGTAGTATTAGCAGGCTGGATGGTCTCATTAATGACAATTTTATCTTTTGATGAACATATTAGTAGTTGTTAATGAGAACATGAAAGAGGAAATGAACACCTCTTAATGCTGTGAATTGAAACAGTCATTCATCAAAGCTGTTTTTTTGGGGGCCGAACTGCTCTGTTTTGTCTGTTTTTGGCCTGATGGTCTCAACAGACTCACATGCAGTGTTCTATCTCTTGGTTTAATGGTTGCACTGCTCTGCTTGTTTGTTGACGTGCTTATCTTTTATTCATCATAATCAACCAGGGCCATGGATGTAGATGATGTGCTCAGTAACTTGCGTGTTGTTGGTGTGCCAACAAAGAGCGCAATTTACATATGGGGTTATAACCACAGTGGCCAGACTGCCCGAAAGGGCAAGGAGTGCCACTTGAGGATCCCCAAGAGCCTCCCTCCCAAACTATTCAAATTGGGGAATGGGAAGAGCCTCAGGTGGACCGATATTGCATGTGGCCGTGAGCACACTGCTGCAGTTGCTTCTGATGGATCACTGTTCACCTGGGGTAAGTCCTGCACAGCTCATTTGAATAGGTGCACTTTCGAGTGCCAAATAAATTAAATATAGTTTAGATGAGAGAAGTATCACCTTAATTGCAATATTGTACCAAAAGATACAATAATTGAGTTACTATATTTCTTTATTTTGCTAGTTGTACCTGGAGATGACATGACCTTCTCTGATAGTGAAAGAGCTATTTCTGTGTTCATGTGTACTTGGTGCATTCACATTTCTTAGAAATTGTTTTATGTCATGCTTCTGTTTTCAGTTATGTTATTAGTGACAAGATCCATGTAACTGTGAACTCTACTACTGTTTTTCTGAAGACACATCTTATTGAGCACTGAGATTTAAATTGTCTTCACTCAGTGAGCAATTGAGCATTAGAGCTTGATGCACCCTTCTTTTGGAGTGCTAATTCTACTGGCTCAAAAGATCTGAACTACTGACTCTTTGCCGCTGGACATAGATCAATAATCGCTGTTTGGCGATTGGGACTGTATAGTTTAATGCAAACCAAAAGTCAATTTGCTATAGCCTCTTCTATCATAATGGAATAATTTAAGGAAAAATCAAACGGTGGCTTTGGGAAAAGTCAATTCTACCATTTTTCCGAAAGTTCGGGTGGTCAGTAGGGCCTTATTTAAAAAAGATCAATCACCCGTTCCCTACTTCAGTGGAAAAGGGGGAATCACCACTAAATTGAAACCTTGTACACTAGACAATCGCTAGCAACTGATTGGTGGTTGATGGTTTCAGACTAAAGTACTGAATAGAACGGAACTGATGCCTTGACCTTCTTATCTTGACAAATGTGTCCCCTAATATTTCGGGGGCTATGTAGTTCTTAGTTCTTACTTAAGGTCCAGCATATCCAACTTTCTTTGACAGTGATAAAAAGTATTGCTTGATGTATAGCGATTTTGTTTGCGAGTAAAATGAGTTAATTAAAGCTCAACTTGAATGCAACAGGTGCTAATGAGTTTGGCCAGTTGGGAGATGGAACAGAGGAGAGCGCAAAGGAACCCAAGAAGGTCAAGTCATTGGAGACTGAGTTTGTAAAATCAGTATCCTGTGGAGCACATTGTACAGCTGCTGTTGCTGAGCCTCGAGAAAATGATGGCACGGTATCCAAAAGCAGGCTTTGGGTTTGGGGACAAAATCAGGTTTGCTGCAATACCTTGTCGCTTGGTCAACAGCCTTTGAGAAATCAATACAATCTATTCGATTCGATTAAATGTTCACTATTAGCATGCTTGTTACAGGGTTCTGATTACCCTCGTCTATTTTGGGGAGCTTTCACACCAAACACGGTAAGTTCTGTTTTTAATGACTGGTTCAAGTAGATATCTAATCTAAGGGGCATAAGTTTATCTAGTTAGACATTACAACAAAACAGTATTGGTAATATTGCAAGGCATTGATGTGCATAGTCTCTACGTTCTGTTGACCTTTAGTTTGCCTAACTATTTCGATTGAGCAGCAAAATAAATGTAGAACTTATACTAAAATGGTTCATTGCATTAACTAATTATATTTATGAGACATGATGACATCACCACCTTATATGGGAATATACGATGCCCGTTTTGGGTGGAAGAATTCAACTCTCTCATGATAGTGTTTTCTCTTTTCTTCTCTTATTCATTACTGGATTTAGTTTCAGTAGAGAATTTTTCTCACATGCTGAGCAGTGTTCTATTTTCATCTGCACCTCAAGCCTCAAGGTGTCTTTGTTTTTTTCTGTGTTTTTTTCCAGTTGACAAACTTGCCTGTGGAAAAGTTGACAATTTGTATGCTCCCTAGTCAGATTGACTGTATTTGTGTTCTGTTGATCTAGAATCCATATCTATGTGCACATCCTAGTATTTTAAATCAGTAAAGCACATATTATATAGTGTTGGGTGCATAACTAGATCAAGTATACTCAAGTTTCAGAAATTTTGGCTTCATGTTTGTTATATATTCAAGCTTCAGATATTTTGGCTTTGCTCTTCTATAACCCAGAATCTGTAACAAGAAGTTGCGGGCATATTGAAGTTTTTGTACTGTGTTTAGACTTCAGGCAATGCTTTTATGTGACATACTTAACATCTTTCATATATCCGCAGGTGATTAAGCAGGTTTCTTGTGGAGCTGTTCATGTCATGGCTTTATCCGAGGATGGTTTACTGCAAGCATGGGGTAGTGTGTGACCTTTCAGTCATAAAACACATGTTTTTACTCATGATTTTTAAGATAAACGTACTGCCCTCTGGTTCTTTATTGACTTTGGTGCAAACCTTATCAATTAGCAGTGATAGGACTTAATGTTTGGGCTAGCTTGTTGTGAGTTGTGACTGAAAATCCTTTTTTAAAAACCAACAACAGGATGCACGCCAAATTGATTTCAAAATTTCCATTCCTGACTATTGATGGGACGTGCTATTTTCTTACTAACCAGGCTACAATGAGTACGGTCAGCTTGGCAGAGGTCGTACTTCTCAAGGACTTCAGGGAGCTCGTGTGTTAAATGCTTATGCAAGGTTCCTTGATGACGCCCCCGAGCAAGTGAAGATTGTTAGAGTTTCATGTGGCGAGTACCATACAGCAGCTATATCGGAAAACGGGGAGGTGTAAGTCATCCCAAGGGAGCTGTTATCTGCTGCCAGTGACTGTTGTGTGGTTTCTCGCATGACAACATAGAAGCATTTGGAATATTGAAGGCTAACCACGACTAACTGTAGGGCTAACTGCAAAGCAAATTGGTTTATACTATAGATCTCATGTTGATCAATTAATCTCAGTATGGCATCAGTGTTACTCCAAGTAGCTTTCTGCTATTGAAGATCTTTGCGCACATATCGAAGTGGTCTCCTTCTCTTGAGCAGCCCAATCTCTCAGTGACAGCAAAGAAATGTGAAGAAACTAAATGGGTGTTGGTATAACATTATTATAGTTGAATTTGAATAACTTGTCAATCATTCGCTGAATCTATCGATTTGATAGCTTAAATAGGACACAAAAAATTAGATTTGTTAGTTTTTCACTTTCAACATGGGAAGTCAAAATCTTTCTGCTATCATATTTTTTCACTTTTTGGTCATTGAAAACCTATTCCAGGTAGGGACTTGATTATTAGTAATTATAATATCTTTGGATTTTGCAGGTATACTTGGGGACTGGGAAGCATGGGGCAGCTTGGGCATTGCTCCCTCCAATCTGGAGATAACGAGCTGATCCCTAGGCGAATTGTTGCACTTGATGGAATAGTAGTTAGAGATGTGTCTTGTGGAGGGGTCCACTCTTGTGCTGTGACTGAAAGTGGAGCTCTATATGCTTGGGGTGGAGGACATGTGGGTCAGCTGGGAGTTGGGCCTCAGGGTGGTTTCTTTTCTTGTTCCCTTAATGGATCTGACATGCTGCTTCGAAACATCCCAGTCCTGGTGATACCCTCAGGTGTTCGTCTTGCTACCTGTGGGCACTCTCACACACTTGTATCTATGAAAGATGGCCGCATATATGGGTGGGGCTATAATAGTTATGGTCAGGCGGCAAATGAGAAATCTACTTATGCTTGGTTCCCCTCTCCAGTTGATTGGTAGGTTTGGTAGTGATACAATCTTCTTTTCTTTTCTGGGTTAAATATAGGACTCTGCTGGTGCTGCTCTTGCTATGTGAAGTTTATTTGCAGCTCTAGGTCCTTGATTATCATTTGTGTGATGTAGGTGTGTTGGTGAAGTGAGAAGACTAGCTGCTGGAGGTGGCCATTCTGCTGTTTTGACTGATGCTTGTTCATTAAAAGAGCTGTGTGAGTTCAAGCTTGCAGAGACTGTGAACCTTTCAAATGCTGAACTAATAGAAGACGTTGCATCACGGACTGGTGCTGATGCCTTGGCACGCTTGTGTGGGAAAGTAAGGTATGCACACAAAAAATTTGAAGGCAGGTAGAAATGGTTTATGCAGTCCATGGAGTGTAAGCTCAAATTCAGTCTTTGGGAGCTTTCCAAAACGATGTATCAGCTTTGGTGAAAACTAATTGTCCATGAACAGTTACTCAGATAGGATACAATCTGCAATACCAATATTAGTTTGACTTTTTTTGGATTTTTCATTCATTTTGTTTCACTAATCCTAGTGGTTCATTCTGGCATTACCACAGGGAACATTTGGATAAGGAGGGAGAATGTGAGTTCTTGGAAAAGCAAGTGGCTGAAGAAGTTAACAAGCAAGTTAGGCCACTAGCAAGATAGTGGAAGCGGTCTGAGGCTGAAGCCAGTCAAGACCAAAACAGTGATTCATCTCACAATTAAAAAGATTGGCCTCCCATTGAAGTTATTGATTCAGACATTAATTGCTGTGGTCATGGAAAATCTGTGACTCCTCGATTGATTCTGATTAGTCTGTAAACCTCCATTGTTATTTGGTGGTGTGCCTCTCAGTTGTATCGAAAGAGCAGAGGCTCTGTATGTGTCATCAACTTGCTCCGGAGTGTCAGGTTGCTATAGAAACCTTTGTATTCGTGGAACTTGAAAGACATGTACTCCCTCCATACCCAGATTAATAAACGTTTTAGCCAGGATCTGAGATTTCACAAAGGTTGACGTCCACAGCGCACGGAGGCTGTTTTGGACGTGAATGCCCCTGCATGCGCTAGCCTGTTTGCATGCGCGTCGCTTGCCTTTCCATCTTCCGCGCTGCCTGCCTGCAGTTATCACGCGCGTCTCCTCGGTTCGCACCCCGTCCGTTTAGCGTCGGCACAACATAACACGCACGCTCTTCATTTACTCCCTCATCTGCAGATTGTGTCCTGAGTTATCGGTCAGGATTGCGCACCTAGTATCTGCAACTAATAAGTCTGAAAATCTGAATTCGATGCTAATGCTTCCGCTTGTTATCGGTCAGGATTGGCTGATACTGCTACTCTATAAGAATGGAGAGACGAAACTTCGTTGCCTTCTTGTTGTCATGTGTTGGGCTTATCAAAGAACTTATTGGGTTTAGTACCAACAATAAACAACCAAGTCGTTGTAGTATAGTGGTGAGTATTCCCGCCTGTCACGCGGGTGACCCGGGTTCGATCCCCGGCAACGGCGTGCTTTGTTTTTTTTTTTTGTTCTTCGGACTTTTATTTTTCTTTTCCTTTTGTTTTAATCTACTCTTTTTTGTTATTCGGACTTTTATTTTTCTTTTCCTTTTGTTTTAATCTACTCAGAAAGTCAATGGACCTGATATTGTCTCACATAAGAGGATGCTAAAGAAACTAGTCTTGTCCACTTCATTTTTCCAATTCTGGACGATTCATTCTTCCAAGTGCTGCTTCCTCATTTGTATATTCTTGTCTGTGGCACATGCTTTACCAACCGTGTTCTTCTTGTGTGGCACATGCTTTACCAACCGTGTTCTTCTTGTCTGTGGCACATGCTTTACCAACCGTTTGCCGTAGCTCAGACTTCAAGAGTTCACTCAGAGCTACTGATGTTGTGCAAGACCATATCATCATAATACTACCACAGCTTCCACAGCTCAGAGTTCAGAGCTACTCCTACTGATTCTGTAAGCCTGGGTAAGACAACACCACCAGAGGTCCAGAGCTTCCACAGGTCAAAGTTCAGACTTCAGAGCAACTGATGTAGTAAGCATAGACAGAGCAGATCAATGGGCATTCAGGCTGACAATCTGAAATCTGAACTATCGCCTTGGCAACACAAGGAGAGAAAAAAAAGGCAGCAGTGCACATTCATAGAGATGCTATAACACAAACAGTGCTTTGATTCTCAAAATTACACAATATAAATTATTGTCTGAATTATGTAAATGATAGTGACGACAAATCCCTTTCATCAACTACAAAAGAACCACCTGCTTCATAACAACAAAGAATTTATAAAAGCTGCTGCTGAATTAATCTCTCTTCCCTCTCAAAAAGAGCTATATCTATGGGGCCTAGGCAGGACCCAATCATACTTTCTTTTCACTTCAGTGGGCAGTGAAGGCACCCCTGGAACTCCCATCTACTTGGCCTTGCCATTCTCGGTGGCAGGGGTAGCTGGGTTCAGCTCATCCCAGGCCTCAATCCAGGTGACCATGGCGTCGGCGAGCTTGACAAAGTAGGGGTCAATCGTGCCCAGCTTCTCCTTCACCTGTCCAGAGAGGTAGATGTAGCACTTCTGGACAGTGTCGCAATCCTTGGGGATGGTCACGTTCTGGAAGAAGGGGATGATGTCCTCCTGCCAGAAGATGCCCTTGTATTCCTTCCTCAAGTTGACAAAGGGGTTGCTAGCCTTGCTGTGCCAGATGTATGGCAGACCGGTCTTGACTCCCAGGCTCAAGTGGTCGCAGATGACCTAATTTATTGTTTCAGTTGTAAAATCATCATCAGTCCAATGGACATTATGTTTTGGGGACAAAGTAAACAACTGTAGAAGCAAAGAACAGAGCAACCACACACCTTGACACACCATCCTGCCCACATGTCGTCGTAGCGACCAATGGGCTGGCCATCACCCATGAGACCAAAGTACATAGCAGGGCCAATGAGATCCCTGTCGAAGCAGAGGTTCATGCCGCACATGGGGAACAAGGTTCCCTTGGGGATTGTCATGACAGCATCAACATACCTAAAAGGAGAGTTAGACCCAACCCTTGATGCAGCAGGACAAGTTGCCAGAATGTCAGATTGAAAACAGGAACAAAATGCAATACCTCTCGTTCCTCTCCTTAGGCTTGACCAGCTGTGTGGGAGCATCATAGTCAGGGATGTTCAGCCACAGGCCATGGGAGACAGCAGTGTGGGTACCCTCCCTGAGGCTGAAGGGGTATCCACGCACAAAGTCAGCACCCTCGCGGTAGGGGTCATACAGGGTGTTGAAGAAGAACGGGGTGGATGGGCTCATGATGTTCTTGATGTGCTGCTCAAGAGCATTGATATCCTTGCCAGTTGGGTCCTTGGCAACCTAAATGACACAGATATTTTGTTAGTGCAGTAAAATAGCAGGTGTGCAATGATGTAGCTCTATGTCAGATCGTGGCACCTGCTGCCTAGATGGTAAAATTCATAAGGTAAAATTCATAATTTGATCACATAGCTGGATATTACTGCTAATGTTTCTGACAGATCACAGTGCTGCTAGCTCAGGTGATCAAAATTCAGAATTTGATTGGACTGCTGGATACTACTTCCAAAATCATGATGCTGCTAGTTCCATTATCAGAATTATGAATGTAGTGATGTGGATCTTACATGGAGGATATAAAAACTGAACTAATGTGAATTACAAAAGTTGTCACTGCTCGGATCTGATCTGAAGCAACCATCTAGTCCAGATCCAATGACATTAGAGCATTCTGGCACGTTTTGGTTATTAAGTAAATGACAAACTGAATGTGCCAAGGTTGTGATCCGCGATGGGATCACATAAACAAGGACCCCTGGCCAAGATGAAAAGGACCCTTGTAACCGACAAGGCACTAACTACCAGTACGAGGTGGCAACCATCTAGCAACCCCCGAGCGTAGGTATGGCTAGCTGGCAGCATCCCCTGTTTCCTGTCGGAACGAAGGCACTAGAGCTAGCTACTGAGCACAGCCAGCTGCTACGACGGATCCAGATCCGTAATGCTAGACTACGCCCAAGCTCCTACGGATCAACGCGTTTGACCGCGCGCGGCTAGATCCAGATCTGATCCGGGCGGATCTGGGCCAATTCGATCGAATTTGACCCAGATCCGGCGTCAAGACCTTCGGATCCACGCGGAATTGAACGAACGAGACGAAACGAGAGAGAAGAAGGAGGCGGGGGCTTACGAAGCAGTCGTCGTCGATGGTGTAGATGTACTTCTTCTTGGAGACCATGTAGCCGAAGCAGCGGCACGCCGAGTCCTTGAAGGAGATGCAGGAGGCCTTGGGGCCGAGGATGCGGTTGATGTCGTTGCGGTTGTAGAGCTCGTAGTCGAAGCCCTCGGGCACCTTGATGGTCTTGGTGGGGTCGCCGTCCTGCACGATGATGAGGTGGTAGGGCTGGAAGAAGGGCCTCCACATCTCGAGGAAGTCGAGGTTGCGGATCGTCGGGATCACGATGTCCAGCTCGTCCTTGAGCAGCGGCGTCGAGGGGACCGACGCCCCCGGGACCGTCACCGTGCCCGCCATTGCCGCAGGTCGTGGTGGTGGTGGTGGTGCTCGCGCCTCCGGATCTCGATCTCTCTGCCCCCTCTCCGCTCTCTGCTACCGGACCGGACCGGGAGGTGGGTGGGGAGGAGATCTTGGGAGCAGAGGAGGTTGGGAGGCGTGGGAGGAAGCGGTGGGAGGACCTGGTCCTTATATAGGAGGAGGACGCGGATGGCCCCTCTCCCTCTTCGATTCTTTTTTTTTTTCCCTCTCCCATCTATTCTCTATAGTTGATCTCAAAAAAAAAAATCTATTCTCTATAGTCTTCGCTTTGCCTTTGTTGTTAGCTTTGAGAATTTTCTTTTTCTATACGTCATATACGTTTGATGAATGAATGAATTTTCTAATGGATCCAAAAACTGGCTTGGATCTGGGAGTAGACATGTCGGTGCGTTGGAAGCTACTGGAGGTGCAGTATTATGTACTACATACATGTGGTGGAGACATTTTTAAAATGTGAATGAATTTCTTTTTACAAAATTTATTAGCCATGTGCATCTACCACTCCACTAACAAAATTCTACCACTTCAAGAGAAATTACAATAAAAAAATGGTTAGTGAAACAATCCAGATGAATAAAATGATTATTTAAGGTCTTGTTGATAGAGCTTAATTGTACATCCTAAATGCATTGTAGCTATTATATACGAATAATAAGTCATCATCTTCTTAAGATGAATTAGGAGCTAGTGAAATTGTTAATTTGGGTTTTACCAGCTCTAACTTCTTTGTGCACTATATTCAAGAGTCAGAATCATACCAAACAAACCACTTAATGCTCTCCTCGTATAGGATTTAGAAGACGTTTTGGATAACGTTTGGGTCAAACACTGGAAATATAAATCATCAATAACTTTTAAATTGTTGAGTTTGTAAATGTGAAAATTATATGAATAGTTTTGTCTTGAAAAATACTTTCATAAATGCATACATATATCTTTTTTTCCTATATATTTTTTATAAAATTAAGAGGTCAAAGTTGTGTTTTTGGAGACTGTGTCGCTGTCTTAAACGACTTCTAAATCCTATATGGAGGGAGTATGTTCTAAGAAAGTGGTTGAGCATATTTAAGTAGTAAATTACTATGTCAAGAGTCAGAATCATACCAAATAGACCCTCAATATGTTATAATAAAGTGGTTGAGCATATTTAAGTAGTAGTTTATTTATATTAAAGGAATAACTTGTGTATTTGTGTACATGGTTGACCATATTTTTCTCTTGAAACAGTTGTGTTACCATTTAAGCATTCTTCCACATAGCGTGGTTTAAATATGTGATCCTCAAAGGAATGATGTTAATGGCTAAGGTGATATCTTCCTACTGGAGTCCCTCTTCTTGGTAAGAGTGGAATTTCTAAACGATTTCATCTTTATATATGGTATTCCCAAAAATAATTTGATTTAGGACAATATACATCATCAAGGTAAATACATTTATTAGAATTAGAGTAATAATAAACATGCTACTACCTTCTTCGGCAATAAGAACAATAGTAAGGAATGACTCTCAACAATGACTATGAATGGAGAGGTTAGAGTTTTAAGGCAACAACAAAGGGTTATTGTTTGGTACCAAAGGACAACAATGACTATTGGGGGTTAGGCAACAACAAAGGGTACCGAAGGACCAAATGTTGACAACACGAGATGTTGAAAAGAGTGGGAACTTTGTTTGGTTATATTAAAAACTTATTAACAACAAAGACGCTATTATAAAAATTTCATTTCTCCTTGCCATAATACAACAAAAAATATGGAAATTTCTTCTTTGCCTAGAAAAGCGTGGGAACTTTTTTTTGCCTTGAAAGCAATTAGGGAATATTAGCCACTGTAATAACACATTATCAGCATATCCATAACTTTAGCACAAATTGATTTTAGATTTCTAGGTGTTCATTTTATAAGCCCAGTCTTAATGGAGTTCTTGAGAGTTTTATAAGCACTAAATATGCTAATTTGACGTAGTATTAATGAAGTCATATATGATAAAAGTTTCATGAGGTGAATGGAGTTTCATGAGAATGAAACTTGTCCACACTATTTCCAGTGGAAACGAGAAACAGTTAGACTATCCTAAGATATGAAGGAAAAATATATCTATATTTATGTCTATATTTATACATCTATTTCTATATCTATTTCTATATATATATATATATATATATATATATATATATATATCTATATATATATATATCTATATCTATAATCTTAAACCCCACTATAGTTCTATCGTGGCATGCAAATTGTTCACATCAACAGTCCATATCAGATTCAATTACAACCCACTAGTATATAAAATTATGATATACATATCAGCGAGATACATCATCCACTATATATTTATCCACGCCACATCAATTTATAATAGTTTATCCTATTGTATAATTAATTATGCACAGTCTATTTTCATCCTAAATCATCCACAATTCTCGCAGCAACACACAATGTATGCTTCTAGTTGTCACTACTTCCTTTTCATTATAGT
>Ga0182004_10001038_pt1 | contig 19413 bp, 18 predicted proteins | sample Sormic07211540_1_FD_120479 | JGI IMG/M metagenome (GOLD analysis project Ga0182004, IMG submission 120479) | Endophyte microbial communities from Sorghum bicolor roots, Mead, Nebraska, USA - 072115-40_1 MetaG | ecosystem: Host-associated > Plants > Roots > Unclassified | place: USA: Nebraska...
CTTGTTTAGTTCCGAAAAGTGAAAAGTTTTCGGTACTGTAGCACTTTCGTTTGTTTGTGACAAATATTATCCAATCATGGACTAACTAGGATCAAAAGATTCATCTCGTGATTTACAGCTAAATTGTGTAATTAGTTTTTGTTTTCGTCTATATTTAATGTTTCATGCATATGTCACAAGATTCGATGTGACAGGGAATCTTGAAAATTTTTTAGTTTTTCAGAGTAAACTAAACAAGGCCTCAGTGTGAAGCGTCAACCGGACGGTGCAGTTCACGTTGCCGGTTTAGCACCGAGCCAGCCAGGCAAGTGAGCACATGCTACGTGCATCGCCCCACTTTACAAAACTGAAGCCGTGTCCTTACGCTGACGGCTCCCTCCGATCCCAGCTCCCAGTCCCACCAGGCCAGCACCCTCTCCTCCCTCCGCCCACTGGATCCGAGACCCACGCGAAAAACTCGGGCCGGAAAAAACTCGCCAGGAAAGAGAACGCTCGGAAGGGAAACACAGGCTCCGGCTCGAGACGAAACCCTAACCCTAGCTCCGCCCGCCCCTCCGCCGTCCCTCCTCGCCGGAGGTCTCCCCCGGCGACGCAGCCTCCGCCGGGGGCTCCGGCGGCGATGCGCCCCTCCCCGTTGGAGGCGTTATGAGCGGGGAAATGGCCCGCGCCGAGGCCTTGCCCCAGGGGGAGGCCCCCGTGCTTGGTGTCGACCTGTATGCGCAAGCTACCAAGGCTGTGTCCCTGCGGACGCCGTTCGAGGGCGATGAGGCGGCGCCCAGGGTTCCCACGCTGCCCGCGCGGCTCGTCAGCTGGGCAGGGCCGGGGGACGCCCGGAAGAAGCACAAGAAGATTCTGCCTCCCCGTCCGGACGATGCTGCTCCCGAGCCTCCACCAGTCTCACCTGTAGCCACCCCTGCGAAGGTTGGCTTGTGGGACCAGTTTGAGGCTTACTTCCGTCCTGTAACATTGGCTGATGTCGAAATGTTAAGACCAAAGCTCCCATTCGGCTACAGCAAGGTCGACCCATGTATGCTAATACCATTTCTGGGCAGTGACAAGGAGTTAATAAACCAAGCTGAGACATATGACGTGGCTGTGGCTGAAACAACCTCGTATTTGGGTGTTGGTGGCGAAGAAGTGGTCACTAACCGGGAGCGCGGCGTGCAGAGTGTCCATCTGGCTAGTCAGAAAGAGAGGAATGATCAAAGCGCTGAACAGGACATACATGATGTGGTTGTGCAACAGATGGTCAGTGACAAAGAGCTTAATAGGCACAGAGGGGAACAGGGCATACACGAAGTTTCTGTTCAGTTGGGAGGGAGATCATTTGGAGTGGATCAACCTGGGAGCAGCAGTGGCATTGTGTTAGCACAATGTATTGAGGAGGAAGGAGTTTCACTGAATTGGCTGATAGGAGCAACAGGCCGGTTTGTTCTCACTTCAGAGCGACCCAACAAGAAGAGAAAGCTTCTGGGTGCCGATGCTGGGTTAGAGCAGCTTGTTCTGCTTCCACGCACAGGGGCTGAGGCATCGTCAAGCTGTGATGTTTGTTGTCTTGGAGAAAGTTCCATGGACTCCAATAGGATAGTTAACTGCAGCAACTGCAAGGTGTCAGTGCACCAGAAGTGTTATGGTTTGCATGCTGTGCCTGATGGGCAATGGTTATGTGCTCGGTGTACATATCTAGAGTCTACAGGGTGGTCATTAAATGAAGATGCTGGCGGCACCCAGTCGATGCCTTGTGCTTTATGCCCAAAGGAGAAAGGGGCTCTTAAACCCGTTAAAGTGGAGCCTACTCGAAATGAGGGTGTTGGCCACCAAAAATTTGTGCACTTGTTCTGTAGTCTCTGGGCACCAGAGGTTTTTGTTGAGGACATGGAGTCAATGGAACCTGTACTTAGTCTTGAAAATGTCCAAGAGAATCGGATGAAGTTGACGTGCAGTATCTGCAAGATTAAGCATGGTGCATGTGTCCGATGCAGTCATGGTATGTATTGTTCACACCATGTTTTCAGCTACTGTTAAAAAGAATTGTGAAAAGCTAACATATATCTTCTTATGTTTCAGTTTATATATACACTATCATGATTTAGGAAAGTGTATTTTACTGCTATTTAGGAAGTGTACAATTTCTACAGTTGTATTAGACTTTTTTTTTTGTGTTTATCAACTGTCTTTCTTCAATCATGACTTCAAATTTGACCTACCAATCCATTTAGGTATTGTCAATCTGACTTTTTAAAGTATGGTGTAATTTATATGTTTGTATGTATATTTATTTTAAAATATATGTGGTAGAATCTGGTGTTAATTTCGTTGCTTTTAAGTAATGGAATCTGATGTAGCCCGTTATGAAAAAAAGAGAACAACGGAGTTATGATATTACATATATGCTGCATATTTATATGCCAATTAAATACTATACAGTGCGCTCTGAGGAAATGCTTTCTGCATTTGTCATCAGAAAACTACTTCATGGAACATGTTGGTATTTACTGGCTAACTTAATTATTTATGGTTGCATCTTCTCACAATGCTCTTCATTTGTTTGTGGGAGCCTTCAAATAAATGAATGCTTTCTGCAAATGATGCATAACTTGTTTTGGTAAAAAAAATGTCATCCTGGTGGATGCATCTTCAACAATGGTTTACAGCTTGATATCACAAATTTTTGGTACTCTTGAGTTCCTTTTAACTTGAGAAATGATCTTTATTGGATATCTGGCTACAAGCCAGTTTTCTGAAGAGCAAATCAAGATGGAATAACCATATGTTCTATCTCAACAGTTAATCATAGTTTTTAGGATGGAAGCATGTTCAGTTTCAAACTTCTTTGATCTCCCTCAGCTTGTGTTCTTCTAAAAATTATTGTGACCTTAGTTTTAACTAATTTCTAACTCAAAGGAATACTGTGTTTCAATACTTTTTACTAAGTTTTGTGTGGTTCTCAGGGACTTGCCGGACGCCCTTTCACCCTATATGTGCAAGAGAGTCAAAGCATCAAATGGAGATATGGGGGAAATCCAGACACCCTAATGTTAGGCCTTCTATTCTTATGGTTTCCATTAACCTTACTGAGGTCAATATGGCTCACTTCTCTTGTTTCTTTGCTTCCCTTTTGTAGGTTGAGTTGAGAGCATTTTGCTCAAAGCATTCTGCAGTTGGATACACCAGTTCTGTAGAGAACAGTAACCTTGCTTCTGAACAGAGAAAATCTGTCCCAGACAATACCACCCTCAATTCGGGAAAAATTCCAATACTAAGGTTCACACGCAAAAACAAGGACAAATTCATCAATTGTGGAACCAGCACCTCTAGTTCTGGTAACCTGATTAGAGTCAAGACAATAGAGCAAGGTGCTTTAGCTAACACAGTTAGAAATGCAAATACTCAACCTATTCGAATCTGGGAAACAGGTACTGGTCATACCTCTGTTGGTGGTGATCATATGAGAAGTTCTGGTGATATTGCTGTAGTGCTTAGAAAGGTAACTGTTAACCATGCAATATTTGGGTAGAGAAACTGAATTTCCTTCCTAACCATTGTGAAGCAAAAACACTAAAATCTGCACTGGTTTTGCAGCTAATTGACAGTGGAAAAGTTAGTGTTAGTGATATAGCATCTGAAGTCGGTATTTCTTCGGAATCCTTGGAAGCTGCTCTCGTGGTACGTCATGCATATACCTTTTGTATATTTGCTATGTCAACTTCATTTACAAACTATTTTGCTAATTTTTTTTGATTGACAGGGTGAAACTACCACTTTTTCCCACGGTTTGACGCTCAAAATTATCAAGTGGCTCCAAAATTCTGTGCATATGCATGGTGCTCAAGGAAATGTTTGTAAAGGGAGATCTGGGGTGGTGCAAGATAACAAATCAGATGGATTGGACACCACAGATACTGTTAATGTGAAAAATGCACTGGTCCTAGATGATGACAAGGGTGTACCTGTTGATGTGCCAGATTCCGCTGTAACTGAACCTGCAGGAACAAGATCTAAAAGCAACAGTAAGATATTGAAAGAAAATAATGCAACATGTGCAACTGGTGTGACTATTTTGCAAAATGGAAAAAAGAACATGGTTAAAGAAGGTTCTAATCCTGAGTGCTCTGCTAAACAATCTGCAAATGAATCTACTCAGGAGTTTTCCCCAATCAGTAACAAGGATGTTTTAAAGGATGAACATCGAATATTGGTAAGAAATATGACTTCTGACTTTGAGAGCATTATTTCAAGCCTGGTTTCTTGCCTCTTAACTGTCTTTGAGCATGAAGTTTCAATGCATGGTTGGTATATTTTTCGTTATACATTTTTTATTCAGACTTCTCTGATAGAGATATTCAAGGGGGTAGATATAATTTTTTTTTTGTTTCCCCATTATGATTTTTTACTTTAAATTCTACTAGTCAGGTACCTTAATGTTTTTTTTGGTAATATATAATGGCGGGATTAAGGAAAACTTGCTTTGTGTAATGGAACCATCAGCTGTCTGTGATGGAAGGCCCCCTTCACCCCTGCCCCTAAATACGGCCACCCACCTGACCTTTTCTCTCTTTGAAAGTTGTCTTATTTCTTTCCATGGCAAGTAGTTGGGCTAACTATATAATGAACTGATGTCATTAAGCGCTGTTCACCACTATCAACTTTCTCCCAATTTTGTGAACTTGTTGCACTCTAATTTATCTTGCCCGAGTTGTGCTGTCTTGTCATTGTTTAATGGTCCTAGTGAAGTAATATTTTATCATGGATGTAATTTGATTCACATCCTTGTGACAGATACTGAACGACACCTCTGGAAACAATGATTTTGGTACTTCCACAGAGACACCAAATGAAAACCAAGGTAAAATCTTTTGTGAACTTTTCTGACTTTTTAAGTACTTGATTTTAAAAAATAATATCTGGATTCTTTTGGCGACCGTGCTTTCTCTAGGTTCTGGGTTATTTTATTTGGAGCAGAAAATAAAACAGATGAATTTCCGCACTTCCACTATAAAGAAAACTAACTTAGATGGTTAGACCTGGCCATTCAAAAGAGGAACCACGATCACAATCAACCAATGAAGATTTTATTGTTATCTCACATGTTAATTTGGAACTACTACTCTTGAAAAGGAATAACGATTCACTAGTTGTGATTTGTGAATGGTTGAAAAGGTTGCCTAGACAATCTAGGTTTTAACTTTTTGAAAAGGTTTCCTAGACAATCTAGGTTTTAACTTTTGTCTGGCAGTGTTTTTTTTTGGGTTAAATGTATTGTCGATGTCTTCCCAGAATCCCAGTTTGAATGGCAAGAATGATTGTTCTCGGTTGCTACTGGGACACAAGTGCTCTGGCAACTCATTGCCCTTCCACCGGTTCAGGAGAAATTACCATTCCATTGCTAATAATTGACATCCACTCACCCATATCTTTCAAAACTGCTGTGTACAAGCAGTACATATATTCTGTCTGTGCCTAACAAAATTTCTTGATTAAGATAGATGCAAGTTGCTCCTTGTGCAATGTAATGTGCCTTATTTGGTGGTCTAACTCACCTAAACCCTTATCATTCAAAACTGCTGTGTACAAGTAGTACAAATGTTCTGTCTGTTCCTAATAATATTTCTTCATTAAGAATTTAAGATAGATGCAAGTCGCTCCTTTTGCAACGTAGTGTGCCTTATTTGGTGGTCCAACTCACCTTAGGGTTTAGGTGCATGAAAGTATTGAATCTAAAAACTTTCTGTTGAAGCCATGACTATCTGTTATAAGGGTCAACGTTGATGTAATTAAACCACACTTTTTTTTTGTATCTTGGAAAAGGATGTAATGCAGAATTAAATACTGAACTGAAAATAGGCAAAACTGTAGACATAACATTTGCTCATGGTGCTTTACTTGTTATTTTTAATGAGGAATTCTTTTTTTTGGTTGACCAATCCACTTAACTGTTGATTTTGATCATTCTGCTTCAGCGGACTCTCTACTTCCCCACTACTGTGTTTTGACTGTTAAGATAACTCTGATATTGTAGGAGTAATGCCAATGTTTCATTACCCTTATAGTATTCATGGTTCCATTTTTCTTTGTGTGTTGAAGTCAAATGATCAAGTACACAAACAGTTTGTGAAATTGAAGCATTACTGATCAAAGCTATCGATATGGACTTCCTTCTATTGCCTAAATGTCCATTGGAGGGAGTTCTGATGTCAACGAGAACGCCGTCAAAGGGGACTGTGTGAGGGAAACGGGGGTGGGGGGTGGGGTCAGGATCTCCTTTTATATCCAATACAAGCTAGCTGCGCCATGCAGCTGTTGCTTCTGCCTATCAATGTGCTGCTGTGTACTTGTGTGGGTTCAAAGCCTATAATAAATGTGGCAATTTCAGCTTGCGGTAGATCATTAGGAATTATTGTTCACCTCTTTCATGAACCTGGATCAGTAGGATCACGTTGATCTAATCTTATGGTCTTGTGAAATACAAGTCATTTGCGTCGTATTCTATTTGTGTTTACGTGGTATTCTTCATCCGTTTTCGTTACGTGGGTCTTACTATGTTATGATCAGGTGCATTACTTGGAAGAAAATTTAATGACTTAACTGAGGTTGAACTGGGCCCATGCTTGGAGAAGGGAGTATCTTCACATGATCATTGTTTTGTTCAGGCTGATAATGGTAGAGATGGGGTAGACTCGGTTGAAAATAGCTTCAACGCTCGTGTTTGTGATTCAAATTGCTCTCATGGACAGCCTTTCTTCAAGTAAGTTGCACATGTATACTCGATTGAATTTGTTTTTGTGCTGTTTTCACCGATTTGCTTCTTTAGACCTTGAACCAATAAGCTGCTGCTGGAAGCAGTTGTTCACCCCTCTCTTGCTGTGTGCAGCTTTGATGATTCACATTCTTATATTCATCCTTTCATTAAGAAAAAGATATCTCATCATTGGGATATTACTTTCAATCAGAATAAGGAAGCTCTGAATCACTATGGTAAGTACTTATTAGTTTCTCTAAGTTAATTACTTGTTAGCAAGTTTCGGTTTTTGCTCCTTAATGTTGCAAATATATTTTTGCATGTCAAGTTTTAACTGATGTACTTCTTTCTTCTGTCCAACATCAGTACAAGAGTCATCATATCCTTCCCATGAGAAAATACCAACTGATTCCTCGGTAGAAGTAGAGGGTACAGCAGATACAACTGCAACAGGTCAAGTTTCAAAAGCAAGGTCTTCAAAAATTCTCGAGCATTCACCTGATGATGAATTAGAAGGAGAGATGGTATACTTACAATCTAGGCTGCTTGACAATGCTGTTGTTCTAAAGCACAGATATGGTAAGAGTAATTTTCTACTTCAATATTTGAATATTAAGAATGCTAAGACCTCTTTGCCTTCTCCACTATTCTTGTTCCAAGCTTCTCACTTTTAATGCTGTCCATGAAAGCATCCCACAAACTAAGTGGTTTGATTCTTAAGGAACTCCAACACAGTGCATGAAACTTCCCCATGAGTGCAGCTGTCGTTTCATTAATCTCTTGAAATCGCTTCTTCTTTCGTGCAGAAAAATTGATAGCAAAGGTTGTCCAAAATCTTTCTCGCGAGCTGAATGCCTTCAGTAAAAGAAAATGGGATCTTATTTTTGTGAATCAGTTTCTTCATGATGTTAGAGAAGCTAAGAAACGTGGGAGAAAAGAAAAGAGACATAAGGAAGCCCAAGCTGTACTAGCTGCAGCTGCAGCTGCTATTGCATCCTCCTCACGGAACTCAACTGTGAGAAAAGATGCAAAGGAGGATGCACCAGAGGTTTGTTTGTGTTTTGATTGGCCAGTTGTGAAATTAGTACATGTAGATGTTAGGAATCTTACCTTTTCTTCCGTGTAGAGTTCTCCAAAACTTGTTGCTGGATCTTCAAGGGTTGGGCAACGGACTTCTTCATTGCCACGCATTAATGATTCATCAAAGTCATCGGATAACAAATTTGGAAGTTTTCATATGCCAATTTCCTCGAAAGAAAATGGGTTATACTGTGATGTATGCATGCGAACTGAAACTCTGTTGAACCGAATATTTGTCTGCTCCAGATGCAAGGTGATTTGGATTTGTTTATGTTCTCATGTCTTATACTATATTGTGTTCTTAACTTGGACTTTTTTAACAGGCTGCTGTGCACATAGATTGCTATAGAAATCTGGAAAATTCTATTGGACCCTGGAACTGTGAACTTTGTGAAGATCAAGACATTTCATTAGAAGCTGCAACCGTTAGCGATAAATCACATTGTAATGGCAAGAACTTACCCTTTGCACAGTGTGGCATGTGCCATGGCACATCAGGTGCTTTTAGAAAGACTGTAGATGGGAAGTGGGTTCATGCTTTCTGTGCTGAGGTAATTCTAAATAATAATATCCTTTTAATGGCTTTCTTGCTAGGTCCTATAATTTTTCAAATATTTCGCAGTGGTTGTTGGACACCAAGTATGTAAGGGGACAAGATAACCCTGTAGAAGGAATGGTATGTAACCCTGTTCGCTGTTGTGGCATTCTTTTAAATGTTTTGCTGTTAATTCGATGGCAGTATCTGTTGTTGTGACATTTCATTTGTACCATCTCATTTTTTGGCTGTTCAATGCTTCTATCAGGAAAGCCTTGTAGAGGGAAAAGACACTTGTTGTGTCTGCCTCCGCAATGTTGGCACGTGCTTAAGGGTACATTATTCTCCATTCCTTATCTAACCGAGACTTGGAAAATCGAACACTGAGAATCTTGCTCAATTTGTCTTTTCCGATATGCAGTGTAGCAGTGGGGATTGCAATATTACTTTTCATCCTACTTGCGCTAGAAGTTCTGGTTTATACATGAACACAAAAGGGTTCGGTACTACACCACAGCACAAAGCATACTGTGGCAAACACAGCGTAGAACAGAAAGAGGTAAGGGGTACTAAGCTATTTTTGAAGTAATAGTCACTCGGATCTGTATGATGCTAGTTTTGCTATTACTTCTGTCTCTTAACATCTTTCTGGAAACTCTGTGCAGGCTGATGCGCAGCAATATGGACCCGAGGAGCTAACGAGCATGAAGCGAATGAGGGTTAGTATGCCACATTTACCTTATATTGTTTCCTGTGTTTGGTAGCATTTGCACAGTTACTAGAAATTTAATTTAAATGCTTCTATAGAATGTTTCAAATGCTCCAAGCATTTGAACATCTGCATTTAGCTGTCGTTCTATTTTATCTAATCACTAAACAATTATGGCCATTCATGCTCTTCAACTATTTATACAGCTTAACATTTGCTCCAAACAGCGGCTTGTAATGTTTTTTTTCCTTGAAGTATCAGATGCAAGAGCTCATTACTCACTGCCGCTTATGAAGAGATCAGTCTGAAACCAACAAATTATCTTTAGCTACCTTGTGAAAACTCCGTGGTTTGCTTGTATCTTTTGAGTTAACTATTTACAGTTTGGGTATACATTATGCTGCCACAGCACTTCATGGGAAGATCTCATCAGTTATTATTCATAGAGAATTATTTTTCTTATGCAACCAACCTCGTGAATTCCTGTACTCATGTGACATGCACTACATGTTTGTTTGGATGTTATTAAACACTGAGTGGAAGCTGCATAAAATATCCTTTTAGATTCTATATCCCCCTGACTCCTGTCCCATGATTTTCGAGAAGCTTAACTAACTTAAGGCTTGGCATTTGTATGGCTTTCATAGGTATATGGTGTACCAGATCTTTATCCACAGATGTTTTTTTTGTGTATGTTTATACTTATCAGAAGTTGGCTGAACTTCATATTGGGCAAGAAGGAACATTCTAAAAGTTTCTATGCATCGACTGGCTTGTTTTTTGCAGAGTGGTTTGAGCGTTGCTTTCTTGCCATCATGACTTAATAGTGTTTCACCATGCGTTAGTAGGGGTGGCAAGTGGCAATGGGGCGGGGACGGGCAAAGCCACACACTGCCGCAATCCTCGAAATTGCAGCCCCGCCATGGTCCCGAAATGTATAACGGGGCAAAAGCTGACTATAGAAAGGTAGAAAGGTTTGGGGGAATCACCACACACCCACTGGGGGGGGGGGTGCCTTCATATATATAGCCATGTACAGGAGGTAGTACAAGTGAAGTAAAATAGGCTAAGCTGTACAATAATCCTAATACCTGTCCGCAGTCGTAGTCGGAGGATCCCGATCGCAGACTCATCCGGAAATCAGAAAACAGCTGCACGGGAAGACCCTTGGTCATGATGTCAGCGAACTGGTGTGCCGAGGGGACATGAAGAACACGAACTTGTCCCAGAGCAACCTTCTTGCGGACGAAGTGAATGATCGATCTTGATATGCTTGGTACAATGATAGATGGGGTTGTCGGTCATATAGACCGCGTTGACATTGTCGTAGTAGACGATCGCACCAAAGGGAACTGAGACGTGCAGCTCCTAGAGGAGTTGCCATAGCCAGTAGCACTCGGCCACCACATGGGCCACAACGCAGTACTCCACCTCGGCACTGGAGCGGGACACCGTGATCTGGTGCTTGGAGGACCAGGAACACCAGGTTGTCGCCAAGGATGTCACAGAAGCCGGAGGTGGAGCGGCATGTGTCGGGGCAGCCCGCCCAGTCAGCGTCAGAGTAGGCGGTGAGCTGGCTGATGTGTCCAGTGCCCAGGTGAAGACCGGCGGAGAGGGTGCCCTTGATGTACTGGAGAATGCGCTTGATCAGCGCGAGGTGAGGCTCGCGGGGATCATGCATGAACAAGCATACCTGCTGAACAGCATATGCCAAATCAGGCCATGTCAGGGTGAGGTACTAGAGGGCACTGGCGAGACTCCGGTACTCGGAGGGGTCAGCAACCTGAGCGCCTTTGATACCATGTAGAAAGGTTTGGGGGAATCACCACACACCCACTTTGGGGGGTGCCTTCGTATATATAGCCATGTACAGGAGGAGGTAGTACTAGTGAAGTACAATATGCTAAGCCGTACAATAATCCTAATACTCACCCTGTCCCCATTCCCGACAGATCCCTGATCCCCATCAGAGCCCCCGCAGCGCTTGAAATGAGTAGCAATAGCAGTGCAAGGATTGGGAATAGCAAGAACAGAAAACACATGTAGCAAGACCATATATAACAAGTGAACTTGAACACCAAACACATAATTTTTTTTTTTGTCAGCCAATAGAACAATCACTTCAAGCCAACGACACTGGAGCTCTGCAGTTCATACCATATTGGCAAGAATTCGAACAATAAGCAAGGAAATCTTTAATTCACACCACACTGCAGCAAGAATGGAAAGAACAAATAAGCAATAATCAGCGGATGTACTTGGCTCTATGGAAAAGATCGTGCCTCAGCACGGATGGACCCACAGGACATGCTTTGCGTCCTGTGGAGCGATGGCTGCTTGGAGTCCATATGGGCGGAGATGAGATTGCCAATAACCCAGCCCCATGGTGTGGTGGACAGATGGAGGATGCTGGAGCCAGAGGGGATGCACTGTGGCTGGATGTGAAGGCGAGGGCGGTGCTGAAGAGATGACGAAGTGGAAGTGGTGGCTGCCTGGTGTCCTGGTGGGTGCTAGCTTTGGGCGTTCAAAATAAGGGTTAGAAGATGCTGGGCCATATCCTTCGTGGGCCAGGGTAATATACAGAAACACACATAATTTCGGAGCACCGTGGAGCCCCGCGGTGAGAACATTGGGCCTGGCCCCACCCCGAGATGATTTTGGGTCCCTGCCCCTATGGTCCTGCAGGGGAAGTTCTGGCCACATCCCTGGCCCATGCCGCATCCATGGGGATTTTTTTGCCATTCTTGTATGTTTGGTGCAAAACAGAATGCACAATATAATCACAGTATCAGACATATTGCATAAGTATATATATTTATATGTAGAATAAATCGAGGATTACGATCTCTCCTGCCATCACAATACTTTAGTACATTTCTGCACCGTTCGCATGATTCTTGCATATGGATACACTTGGCTAACTTGTCGGACATCTATGTTACCTGTCATTATTGAGTGTTGTTACTAGTAGAAGTTTTGCTTTACAAAGGATGCCCCCTTTTCTTTTATAGTTCTTATAAGTACCCATATTATGCTTTTGCAGGTTGAACTGGAAAAACTACGCCTGTTGTGTGAGAGGATAATTAAGAGAGAGAAGGTGAAGGTATGTTTAGTTTGCAATTTTACAACTTATGTCTTGCCTCGAAAGTTGAGCTACATGAGGATATGGTCATGCTTGAATTAGGAATACTGGATGGACATAATGTATTATCTTTTCCCCACTGATTTGTTTTACTCAACTGTTGCAACCTTCTTCATATGTGGTGCTTTAATATGTCCCAATACACGCTGAAAAGATCAGAGGATGGAATAATTATGAACCTTTGACCAGCCAGAGGTCCTTAGTCTAATTTGGGAGATTTAGTGACTAAGGGCATGAGTTGGGAAGATTTAGTGACTAAGGGCATGGGTTGGGAAACTTGTTGTCCTTGGACACAGAGAAGTGGTGCTATCTTCTCTCTCTCTCTCTCAATTCACTAGGAACACTGGCGTATCATGTAAGACTTGTAACTGGGCAACTACGCTTGACCGTGTGCTCCAGTTGAGACTGCCTGAGAAATCTCAGAACGCGTCTACGGCGGCACACACACCACACACGCACCCTATACACACAGCTACGTTAACAGTCCCCTCTAGGGAAAATCCCTGGTCACCCACCGTTCACCCAGACCGGAAATCGAAAGTGGGTGGGCAGCCTGGCCACTGCCAGCGCTACCACTGAGCCACGAGCTCATTCATGCTATCCTCAATTTACCCAGTTTGTTTTCATAACAAGCCCAGCTACTGACAGCTCAATGACACCACTATGAGATTGCGTCAGCAACTCGGTATCTAGTAGCTGACACCTTAGGTCTTTGTCGGTATTGCAATATCCTTTTTTATATATAGGGCCTTAGCCCTTGCCTTTTATGACGGTGCATGTGGGAACTTGAATCTCAGCACAGGCCACTCCATGTCACAGAGCTTAATCAGCTGCAGCAATGCAGCTCCACATGTTTAGTTCATCAACGACATCTTTTATTGCATATGCAGCTAAGCCCATTAATGGTTCTTTGGTTCTAAATAAGGCAACTGTTTAGGTCAGTTTTGGACTTGTACATTACATAATTTTAAAACTATATACTGTGAATCCGGACAGGTTTTGGTGTTTTGATAAGGTAGTTGGTTACTGCATTTGTTTCCTGCGCTCAGTCGTACAGATGAACTTACTAGTTGAACTGAGTTTTTTTTTTTAAATATTGTATTGTGAACATTAACTGGATGTCTCAGTCCACGTACTTTTATCTGACTTCATTCTGTTGTTTATTATGCCAGAGAGAGACGGTTATGTGTGATCATGACATACTTGCCAAAACAAAGGACACCGTTATTTTCTCCTTCCTTGCGTGCGGAGCAAGCTCAGAATCTGCAACTACTTCAGTTAATAACAGGTCCTACAGTGGAGCAGCGCAAAGATCTGATGATGTCACAGTAGATAGTACTATTTCTGGGAAGAAGACCATAAGGTTTTCTCTGAATAACAAAGATGCTGATAGAAACACAGCTGACAGCTCGAGGACATTGATATCATTTAAACGCAAGTTGAGTGAGAGGGGACCTCGAGCTGGTAAGCAACTTCCGCAGAGGCCAACTATTGCTGCAGAGAAACTAGAAGATGAAGACAAGAAGACAACCGATAAGAAGGTTTATACCTTTTACTCCTCTTTTTATGTTTCTTTTCCTTTCCCTCACTGTACTAATATGTGGAGCAAATAATGCAACAGAGAGAAATGTTTCAGAAGGAGCGCGTTATGACATCTGATCAAGCTTCTACACAGAATCAACTCCTTCCTCCAGGATATTTTTATGTTCCTCGGGACTCTTTATCTAAAGAGAAGCTATGGAATCGTACACAGCCCCATAATCCACAGGAGCCTGGTGGATAGGATCAGTTGAAACCAATCCGGTTCATTTCTCTCGCGGAAGGCCATAAAAAATTTGTGCAAGCTTGTTCTTTGCAACTGAAAATGACAAGCGGCAAGCAGGGCTGGCCAGTGCTATTGCCGCAAGGGTTACAGCCAATCCGTGATCTTTTTTGGACCCAAGTTGCATAATGGTGCAGACTGAGTTATTTGTGTGAATGTATGGTGTGGCACCATAACAAGAAGGCTGCCCCCCACCCAGGTAACTCGAATGATCAGCAATATGGGTGAATTGACCTACCTGTGCTATACCAAAGAGCGTGCCAACTGTATATATGAGTTTCTTAGTGCGCAGATTTTGTAAAATTGCCCTGTACATTCTTTCCTTTGCAAATACTAGTTTAGTTGCGCAGGAGAAAAGTAATTATAAATCGTTTTTGGTTGGATAAGAAAAGAAATTAGCTTGGTTCTTTATCATGGTTCAGAAGAAAATGCAGTGGTGCTTGCGAACAACATTGGGCAGAGGTGTTTGCTTGGTCTCTGTAAGGAATGGTGAAGGTGCCAAAAATAAGGTCATGTCACTGCGTTTCGGCAACAATTTGTTGGTGCTAACTGGGAAGTGGTATCGTACAGGCTGAGACACTGTTTTAGCTAATTGTAGCCGGTGGCTTTTCCGGTGCCTTTTTGTTTTCGGGAAACAGTGGTCTCTTTACTGGTTAACTGGTCTTTAGATGTCAAGATAGCAACAATGTTGAATTTGGCCTGCAAGTTGTTAGGTTGAGAAGGTATGATAGCTGATTTTTTTTTAAAAAAAAAAATTATATATGGGGGTATATTGTATCTGAGACAGGCTTTTTTTCTGCTTGCCGTCCAGATTATAACCTTGGTTAGGCATGTTTAGTATTTTGTTCAGAATATAGTGGTTCATGTTTTCAATTCTTTTGCTCCAAGTCTGGAGAGGTCGTGATTATTACTCCTTCGGTTCCAAAGAATAAGACGTTTTGTTTTTTTAGATTCATAGCTTTTGCTATGCAACGTCTTATAATTTGGAACACGAAGAGTACATACAAAATTCATTTCCAAATTATAGGGCACATTAGCTTTGTTAAGTCAGCCATTTGTGATTTTGGTAAGTTATAATATATGTGGTATTAAGACATTTCATGGAGGATTGAAAGAAACTAATTTGAATTTATAGATGGTCTATTTTTTGTATAAATAAACTTTGTCAAAGTTTGGAAATTTAACTTAGGACAAAGCGCAGGTGATCTATATTGGGAACGATTTGGGTATTTTCGATTGTTTGTTGTGAAAAAAGGACTTGGTGATTCCATATCCAGCTGTGGCTTTTGCTGAAATACTCACCCTGTTCTTAATATAGCATTTAGTAAATTTCTCTAGTTTTGATCTCGATGTTAGGAAAAAACATTAACACCTACAAATTTAAATAAATGCACTATCAAATGTAGGTGTTGATGTGTTTTTCTACAAAAACTTAAATCCATTGGTATGCGTGGCCATTGCGTGGATCTGCGTACATCAGCCCGTAACAGGTATCCACCCGCCATGGTAGTAGGTACACGAACGACCGAGGGAACAACGCGGAGGCGGAGCAAAACGTACGCCATCACGAATCGGTTTCGTTTTCCTGAATGTACGGCACGGTCACGGAGCACCTTCGTTTTAATAAAAGTAGGACGAGTAGAAAGTACGAGCTGGAGTGCTGCTGGATCGTGTGTGAGTCCAGCCACGTACCCTGGCAGGACAGAAATATCAATGGAACCTTCGGAGGATAAATCAGGTCGGCGACAGTGCCACGCGATTCCTCCAAGCCTCTTGTCGTGCGGCCGAAAGGCACCGCTATCTACAGCGCGTGGAGGAAAAACGAGCGAAGCAGGTACACCGGCTGTGTACGGCGACGCAGCCAACCCACGGCCACGCACCGCCTTTCAAGCGCAAAAGCGCGCACAGATGACAGATCTCGTATCGTCAGATCACTTCCCGGCGACCTGCAGTGCTTGCCCGCCTCACTGTCCGTTGCGGTGTCCCTGGTCATTTGGTCAAGCAAGATTTGTGATCTGGATTCTGGACTTCTGGAGCTGCTCCTACTAGACGCGATCGCGACTTTTTTCAGGCACAGTGCAGGGGATTAGGGCCGGGCACTGCCGCCCAGCTCATGGGAGCCGCAAGGGTGGTCAAAAAGGCCCCCTACGGAGCAGCCCAGTTCGTCCTTTTGTGCTTCCGGCTTTTGCTGGCATCTCTGGCTGGAGGTCCTGGGGCCGATGAACAGTGCCGCCGGGCAATTGGCAATTGGCAACAGCAACTAGCGAGGAGCGTAGCAGGACAGCTGGACAGGAGGTCTTTTGGAGGGAATATTTGCTCCCGCCGCAGATGTGGATGTGGATGTGGAATTGTGGATGGTGGCTCCCCCTCCCCCACCCTTGGTCTTGCGTCGGGGCATCGGGCCCGCCGGTCGTCGACTCGTCGTCCTCGCCTCGCGTGTGGTGGCTCCGTCGCCCTCAGCGCAAAAGCGAGGCGCCGAGGCGGATACCCCCGCAGATTCGGTGGCCCGCGTGCCTGTGCCTGTGCGGCCTCCACCCCGGCCAATCTCCATCGTCCCCGGCTACAGTGCTACTCTGGTACTGCATGGTCGCTGTTCGAGCAGGCGCGCGTCTCGTGCTCGTCTAGGTGATGATTCGGAAGCCAGCCAAGCAACAGTAACAATTAAACGCTGTACGAACACGATCGATCGTACCGGTCCGTCCGGCCGGTACGCGCCTTCTTCTCTTGGCTGGCTCTGGGCTCTGGCAGCGATGTGCCATCGAAGCATGCATGACGTCAATGACGAGGTTCAGCTCGCCGCGCCGAGACACGTCCCGTCGCAGGCGATGTTCATGGCGGATTGGCGGCCCCGGGCATCAGCAGGCGCGGCCGTTTGCAGAGCCTGTTGCGTCGTCACTGGGATGGGACGGGAGCCGTGCACACAAGGGAAGGAGATGCTCGCCCGGCCGCCCGGTACCGCGGTAGGGTGGTACCTATCTTTCGCTCGCAATCTACTCGTACAAGGTAACTGACTGGGTCTGCGCATGCACAAGTTGTCGAGCGTGGATGCTCGATCACCGCCACCTCCGCACGCGGACGCGGCTGCATGCCTTGGCATTTTCTTGGACTCGTCGTCGACGAATGGTCTTCGATCATCCCCGCTGCCGCTTTCTCCCAGTTCCAGAAGCAATTTACCTTCAGCTTCGCATGCTGGAGTTCCACACTCAGTCGTGTCGCGTGCTGCTAATGATCATTGAGGAGCTAGATGCGAAGTTAACCACTCAAGGATACTGCTCCGGATTAATTACATATTTTATTGTATTTTCGGTACGGGATGGACACGGTGGTAATCGTGCGGGTCGGTTTCTTGTACGTAGTGGAACGAGGTAGCTCCAAAGAGGCGTGGAGTAGGAAAAAGGATCGGACGATATCGTCACCTCATTGGTTTTTTCTAAAAGCTCACGCAGTTTGTAATGATATACACACACGAAGTTGATTGCAGGTCTTTCCCACTCAGTGGCACTACATTGCTTTATATCAGTTACGTACGTGGTGGCCGCGCGAGCTAAGCAAGTACCAAAGCAGGTGTACTCGCAACTGAACCGAAGTTAATCTAATGTGCAGTTTTGTCTTTAAAGAAGATATCTTATTTATATTCAAGAAGTTATTAGTGGTGTGAACTCCTAAAGCAACCCGAATATCACCCGTAACAGAGACAGCTCGGTAAATAAACTAGCACTAAGAGACAACTTGCGCGTTGCACGGCCATAGAACAGGCAGAAATAATGGGATGCTCTGTCGGCCGTCGCAACTCCTTGCAAGCTAGGAGGGAACTAGTGTCACGAACGCGCAATGTGATGATGGGATCAACACTCGCGGCACGATCTTCACAAAGAGTCATGTTACGTGCTAGTAGTACCGTTAGCGCGTGGGCGAGAGACCCGCTGCCCCCCACGCGCGCGCGGATCAGCATCAGCCACCGCGTGCCCATGCCGCGCCTGTGTGGTGCCGGCTGCTTGCGGAAATCACCCATTACAGATGGCCAAAAGTACTGGGCCAAATGAGTTGTACGAGGTATGGCTCAAACACAGCAGAGCATGGCGCGTAGATCGTCAGCCTATTCGTTTGTCATTCAGCAGTTTATCAACTAAATCTATCAGCCAGCGAGTCATCAATAAATCAGCCAACAGTACTGTCACGGGTTATTAGCAAAACAACCAATGCAGGCCATTGGTCGTTTCTTGGATACAAGCATGACAAGTATGATGGATATATCCCAAGCAAAATCTGCCGAATCTACCAATCATTTAGTAGTATTTTTTCTCACAACAAATCTACCAACGAACAAGGTTATATGTTGTATTTTACATCCTTTATCTAAAAATAGAGTGCTTGCCCTAAGAAACTAGAATACTAATAATAAAGGACAATCTATGACTCAGTGTGGAGGACCAATTCGGCATCTATGTTGCACCTATCAATGTCCCTAACGAGGACGATGGTGATGGTGATGGCACTATTGTTGAGGCTCCATCGGGTTCCTGATCTGTGATCACTTCCACCAGAGTGAAAGAGGATCAAGATGTCCACTTTTTTTATTTAGAATGATTTCAAGAATATCTTCAAGAATGAAAATAGTGACGAAGACAGGTATGATAAGTGCTACATCTGCAAATGAGTCTTGACTACTAGATCTACCAATGGTACTGTGCATTTGAATAGGCATCAGAATTAAAGGACCGAAATGTCACCTAGATAGGATGGGGGGCACAAGCTAGTTGAGCAAACATGAAGCTAACGAAGAGAGATGGCAAGGATCATGTGGTGCAAAGGCTCAACAAGAGATGAGATGGAAAGGATGCTAGAAGTGGAGAGATGAAAGGCAAGTGAAAGCAAAGATATAAGATATTGCTTTGTCTTTCATGGGCCATGAGGAGAGAAGAGCTAATGGCCGATTGGTATGATAGATAGTCATATGGGCCTGTTTGGATCAGCAATTTTTAACCTTTGAAGGTCCTAACAGAAGGACTGGACTAATGAGTAGACTATTTTTTAGTCAAAGTTCAAACTAGTTGTTAACCAACTAGTTAGCCATACCCAACTAACGAGAGCTAAAAGTCCCGACTGCTTCAAGAAACTCACTTCTACCTCCATTCTTTCTCCTCTCCCTCTCCTTAGCCCACCTTTTCTGGCTCGCTGCATGCATTGTGCCCTTTCTTTGTCTCTCCTCTCTTCGGCATGAATGGTAGCAGGGCGAGCCAACATCAGCCTCCTCCTCCTCGCTTAAAGATGGCAACGGATAAAATCCGCGCGGATAGTGCCATCTCACGCCCGTGCCCGCGAGCAAAATCTCATGCCCGCATCCGCGCCCGCCACCCGCCACGGGTAGCAACTTGTGTCCGTGCCC
>Ga0182004_10001039_pt1 | contig 19407 bp, 10 predicted proteins | sample Sormic07211540_1_FD_120479 | JGI IMG/M metagenome (GOLD analysis project Ga0182004, IMG submission 120479) | Endophyte microbial communities from Sorghum bicolor roots, Mead, Nebraska, USA - 072115-40_1 MetaG | ecosystem: Host-associated > Plants > Roots > Unclassified | place: USA: Nebraska...
AAAAACAAAAACTCTCCCTCCACTGCTTTTGGCCCGAAGGCCCTCTCCTCCCTCCCCTTTTCATCTCCCTCGGCTGGTGGCCCAGCAGCCGAAGGCCGACCCCATTCTCCCCACCCGCAGGCCCAGCTCTCCCCTTTCTTCTGGGCCAAGCCCCTTTCCTCCTCCCCCTCACTCGCTCACGGGCCGCGAGTAGGTCGGCCCAAGCCGCGCGCCCTCTCTCCTTGGCCCAGCACGGCTCTCCCCTCTCTCTCCTGCAGTTGATGTCTGGGACCTACTTGACAGGGACTCCCTCATCTTCTACCTCACGTCATGGCCGAACCGGCCTCTGTCCAGGAAAGCCGCGCCTCCCTTCCCGATTTCCCCGGGATTTGCCGTAGAAAATCATCGTGGCACCTATAAATCTCCGGGATCACGCTCACGCTTCGTTTCCCCCCTCCTCAACTTGTTTGAGCCCAAGCCCCCGTGGCCGCCGCGTCCTGGATCTCGCCGAACGAGTTCATCTCGATCGCTGTCATGGAAATCGTAACTCGCAGCCGTTCTGGCAAAATCGAGGCCTTGCCGAGCTTCGTGTTTGAGTAACGATGCCACTGAGCCCTTTCTTTCATTCTCTCTCGCATTCTGTGTCATGCTAACTGTCACCGAACTTATGCAGGAGCTCGTCATCCGCCGCTCCGCGTGGTCGGCCATTCCCAAGCCCTTCTCGCCTGCGATTCTACCCAAGGTGAGTTTGAGAGGAGCTTCTCCTCGTTTCTGTGCTTTTATTTTATCAAACCGTGGACTGAGTCGTTGGATCACCGAACTCTGGCGAGGTTTTGAAACCTTCCGACCATGGCGCCACCGTGGGGACACACCGCGGCCACCACCAATGCCCTGGGTCAATCTCCACCATCGGATCTCAAATCAACGGACGAGAATAGAACTTACCCCTTCGGGGTCAATCTTGCTAAAGAGCCCTTCCCTTTCTCTCTTATCTAACCCGCGGTCCCTGGCGCCTTTAAGCAAATACATTTTGTCCTTTTGAAAACGTAAAAGCCTCGGTTTGGAATGAAAATACGTTTTCAGTATTTACTCAATTGCCATTGAACTTGTTTTGGCTATAAAATATTTATTTTAATTCCGTGTTGATCCATTCAAATTGCGTTAGATTCATCTTTGAAAGATCTACATGTTAGTAATATTGTTTACTCAGTTTGAAACCTTTTATTTTCATGATCTTATTTAATTAATTATTTTTCTATAGGAAAATCTTAGAAAATTCATAACTTCTACGTTTTAATTCTGATTTTCGTGATCTTTACGTTCGTGTAATCGTAGCGCTACGTAGATTCATTTTATAAACTTTTCATATTGTTTTTATGTGTTTGGTGTACTGTTCTAATTGTAGCCTTGTTTGCTTTGTATATGTTTGTCTTCGTTTGTTTGTGTGATGTTGATCAATGATCGAGTTTAGACGGTGAGCAACTCGTGGTGGTCAAGAGTGCTTTAGTGATCAAGATCAGATACTTGGCAACAAGTAAGACCAGCAGAACCAAAAGGATAAGCAAGAGCAATTGGATTAAGGCAAGTATAGCATTTGGATTTTATTTCTGTGACCATGATCCTATGGTTAGATTAATGTTAAGTAATAAACGATAAAAATGAGTTTTTAGCAATTTGATGATTTGTCTGTACGTGATCATCCGGGACAACAATGCAACTATGAGGGCTATAATGGCTCTGGCTTTAGTTAAGTATGAGTAACTGTTCTAGCTCGTTAGCGGTTACCCATGTGGCGCAATTGGAGAATAACAGACCGTGAATTCCTGCGGTTGGATCACACAGACTGACTAATGAAACCAAGCGGTCCTAACTTGTTAGACGAACCTTTGAAAGACTTCATAGTGATCCCTGCCGACCTTCCTTGGTAGTGGGTTAAGAGGCTGATCACCTTGGGCGAAAGGGTAAATCATGACTCATGGGTAAATATGTACAACCTCTGCAGAGTTTTAAAACTGGTATACTAGCCGAGCTCACGGTCAGGAGCGGCCTTGGGGACATCTACATTAAGGGTGATGATTCTTGTTGTGTTAATATGCTCATAATTATTGTTTAATGCTTTACATTATTTATGTCACGTTGATCATGAGATTGTGGGAGCTATACATCTAGTTGCTATACTCGTGGAGTTCAACATGGACTCACTCTTGCTATTTTCCCCATACTTCAGGTGGAGTGTTAGGCTTGTGATCAACCAGTCAGTTGGATTCTGTAGAGTGAAGTTAATACCTGAAGTTTGGAGTTATCTATTCGCTGTTTCCTATCAAAGGTTATCTCTTTTATACCAAGTACGTTATATATTTATGCATTGTCTTTTGATATTACCCTTTATTTGTAGCTATATGTGAGATTTGAATTCTAAGACTCACATATGGTGTATATCTGGTTTTGTCTTTAAAATCAGGTATTACAAAGTGGTATCAGAGCAATGCTCACTGTAGGACGCAAGTATAGTTAGAACTGGACGTTTTAGCATGCTTTTTATCTTTGCCTACTTCTTGCTTACCTTTAAACTTGATAATTGCTAAAAGTTATGCTTACTTTTGTCCTGTTCTATTATAAAATTTTATCTCCAATCTAAATCCTCCCTCATTGTCTTTTTAGATGGCTCATAACGAGGAGACTCTTGGCATGAATGAACAAAAGGACCCAGAGATGCCACTCGTAAAAGCATTCGACAAGGAGAAACTCCTAGATATGCAAAAACAAGTAGTATGGACTTAAAGTTTCATAGAAATAGAAATATTAAAAAAACCTAGTCCACCTTATCTATTGCACCTTATCCTTCCTGACATAAGGCAACACTTTATCTAATTTTATCCATCCACCTTCTGCAGAACATGTCTCCTCTCGTTCACGTTTTTTCACCTGTCGGCGCTGCTTCTATCTCCTTTAGGTTACAATTATCGTCTATGTAATCTTGTGTCCATCGTTCTGTGTGTCCTCCTCCCACCATCTACCCGCTGCCTCTAGTTGCAACCATAACATGCCTTCCTTCTGGCTGAGCCTACCACTAGCCTCCTCCAGGCATGCTTGTCGCCTCTACCGCTACCCGACGTCCTTTCCTCAAGCAACACGGTCTTGGATCTAGGGCGCGCCGCTATTCTGTGTCTACCCCCTAGGTAAGATAGTGCCCCTCCAACTAGCGCATAAGCATGCCTAAGTGAGCACCTTGTGAAACATTGGGGCAAGCTCGGTCACGAGGGAAGAAGAGACAACCACCATCCTCTGTGGATAGATCGAGAGTAGGAAGAATCGACTAAGGAGAGAAGAAAGAAAATAAAAAGACTATAGCTGACATATCAATATAATTTCATGCATCTCCGAAACATACCACTACATTTTTTTTTATCATAATTTCTAAATTAACTTCATCTTCTTGCTCTTTTCTCTAGTCTTGTATAGTTGGCAAAAATTTTTAGTTTCAACTACTGTACCACTTTCATTTATATTTAACAATTATTATCTAACCAATAATCATAGACTAACTAAGCTCAAAAGATTTATTTTGTAAATTACAAATAAACTATATAATTAATTATTTTTATTTATATTTAATATCTGCTGCAAGATTTAATATAATGAAAAAACTTATTTTTTTTTGAAACTAAACCATGCCTTTCTCTCTCTTTGGTTTCACCGTTGCGCGGCAGGCTGACCGGCCTGTGCTCTAGCTACAGGCTACACACGTGAAGTTGGCCACAAGAAGCAGAGAGAGAGGTAAGCTGGACTAAATTGCCCCTTGCCCGCACGCCCCTTGGCCCACCGCCTGGACTCGTCTCGCCCGCGGCCGATCTCCTCCATCCGCTCGCCGCGCCGCAACCCGGAGAGGAGACTGCGCTCGGTCGAGCACCACCTGGGGCCCAGCATCCTCGCGACCATCTCCGGCACGGCGTCCGCCCTCTGCAGCCCCGGTGTCCCTTCGACCGTCGCTGCTGTCCTACTTCGCCACTGGCCACTTTGCCCGGCGACGAGCACCACCAGGACACTAGGTATTCCCTCCCCTTGGTCCTCCCTTCCTGCTGTGCGAAACCGTGCGCCCAAACCTTAACCTAATTCATATAGGTAAAAAATATCGCGCGCCCAAACCCTAACATACTATTTGTAATCCGATCTGAATCTAATTACAGGTGTATATGCATGTATATGCCTACTAACTTCGATGGCTTTGCAAAAATTATTGGGTGTAAATGTGTACACCCATGTCCTTTACTGGGTCCGCCCTTTACAAGTGTAGTATGCATGTATTATGCCTAGAAACTTCGATTTTTTTCCTCCTTTGCAAAAATTATTGGGTGTAGATGTGTACACCCGTCCTTTACTGGGTCCGCCCCTGGTTGAGAGCTGCTGTACTGAGCTCTGTAACACCAGGGAAGCAGAGCTTAACCCATTTTCAGTTACAGTATTGGATAAGTATGTGAGCTGCAACTGCATTGTAGGAGCATGGCTATCTGGTGGCTTAACTCCCTGTATGGAAATGCAACTAGCTGCAATACCTGAAATCCTGGACCCAGCCTATATATGAGACTGTTTGTATCAGCTTAGGTGGTACCAGGGCTTGAGAGAGAAAACGCTGGGCACAGTGTTTGGTGTTGGCTTGTTGGGTATGTGTCTAGATAAGACATGTATGCATGCAGTGCCGTTCACTCCACTCCGAGCAATGTGGATGCTTCATTCAGTGTCCAAGTCGACAAAACGCCAAGACAATGATGCTAGTTGCCCCTTACGTTAGTAGAGTACTTTGAACATGTATGGCTAGTTCTTTTATCTTCTAATTAATCATTTGATCTGTCCTGTTTTCTCATGTATCTTTGTGTTATGTTTTGGTGCACCCATAGGTACTGATTTTGCTGAAGGAACGGAATAATGTGTTAGACCTCATGTATCTTTGAGTATCCTAGTTTCAAGTGAAATTATGGCACGAAAAGGAAATCAAAGCAAGAGTGGCCCCAATCATGCTTCACCGAACTGGCAAACTACAACTGATGGTGATGTATTAAGTACACCAGAAAGGGGTGCTGCAGACAGTGAAAATCCAAGTTCACATGTTCAAGGCAGATCAAAGGGTCCTGGAGGAAGCAGTGAGAAGAAAGGAAGCAGCAGCAAAAGGAACAGCAGAAACAATGGCATATCATCCTTTGGAAAAAAGCAACAAATGGATACCAGTTTTGATATAAGCAGTTCAGAAGAAAATGAGCTTTCGGTAAGAGGTACTAAAAATAGAAGAGGTAGCAAGAAAGCCTCTAGGCGCGGTTTTGGTAGAAGTTCTTCGATTGAGCAAACAACATCGTCTGGATTGGCAGGAAATGTTTTGGAGAAGACCAGGTGCATTGCTTGCATGGCTGCATCCATTATTAGAGCTTCCATGATATATCTAGTTGAGGAAGGTAAAAGATTTATCGACAAAAGAAGGCCAACAATCAACGCTTACATGGCTATTGTGAACAAAGGGCATGCCTATGTCTTAAGCAAAACTGCATATGTTTATCCTATAGTTCGAGCTTGGATGCTTAATGCTGGAAGGTTGATGTTGCTCTTGTTGACGGTTTGGCTAGACTGCAATCTAAGGGGCTTTGATTCTTTGCTACGGTTGGGGACAAACTCCCTCCTAGCAGTACTTTGGTGCAGCATGCTGTCAACTTTTGCAATGATTGGGATAAAAAAGATGCTCATATTCATGGTATGGTTTAACTATCCCTTAGGCTTCTGCTCAAATTTATTGACAATGTCAATGTGTCCTAGCTTACTTTATGATATTTCTCATAGTTGTTACACAATACCTGCAAGTAGATATTAGAATATCGAAAGGTCGCCGGTGACCTTTTTCATTTTTCACATTTTTTAATACGGATCAAAATAACATTGGGCTTATTAACCTCAGTAATGAAAATGCCATTTTGCTTGTGAATTAACATGTGTGAGCAACTTCGGTAATGGCATCTTGCTAGCAAAACCTTTAGAGCAAGAAACTGTATATCATGTAACACTCGTACATGATGTTTTCTTTTGTGTGGTTTAATGAAAGTTTTAGCTCTAGGATCCTTCATTTGACCTCACATTTTTGTGCTTTCTGTAATATGATGATATATGTGCCTGCTTACAATAAATGCAGACCGAATTGCCAATCTTCTGCTCGCCAACATTTCATTACTTCATTTTCTCGATTAAGTGGCTGCAACACAGCATACTAGTGATGAAGTTCGGGTTTCCCATTATGATAAAAAAACACAGCATACTAGTAATGAAATTCAGGTTTCCTGTTGTGATAAAAAAACACAGCATACTGCATCTATGGTAGAGGAAGACTTTATGGATGATCTTGGTCAATGGTCATTACTCTCTAGATATTAAAAATGAGTTTAGTTGCCATGCGACATGTATCATTCACATTCAAATGTACAGTACCATGTTCATATGATCCTGCATTTCACGTGCTCAATCTTATTTCATCTCGATTCATATTTTGTTTACTTACTGATTTCTCAATATGATGTGATAATATAATTCAAAATGCTGTGTGTGAACTGAAACTCAAAGTCTGGTATCAGTTAATATATAATTATTATCTATTATATTATTCTATTATGTGATTCCATTGTTAATTTGCTAGGCGAATTATGTCTGGTTTTGTTTTTAATTGTTTTTGCTCTTGCCATGCTGTTTATTTTTTAAATCATTAATTGCTATGCTCGTTGTGCTTTATCATTCTTTTCATCTTCGCTACTCTTTTTTTTTTTCAGGCGATTGCTGCTTCTGTGATTGCCTTCATAGGTCTAGGTTTTGCTATCCTGCTTATCTCAGTGCTTGCAGTGGTAATCTTATGGTTTTATGGAAGTTTTTGGATGACAACTTGTGTAATAATTCATGGAGGTCATATTCTGCAACTTACTCATATTTTATTTGGGATGTAGTTTATTCAAATTTACAGTTTGTAAATGCAGTACTACTTGATAACTAAGTGGTGATATCCCTTGTTTCCAAAATGCAGGTGTTCTCATTTTCGTGAAACGTGAACGAATAGCTCTCCTCGTTGCCTGTTTATATTCAATGTATTGTGCGAGATGCTATGTTGGATGGCTCGGGTTGCTTTTGGGCCTGAACTTATCTTTCTTTTCTAGTGATGTTCTAGTGCAGTTCCTAAGGGACAATGTAGATAATAAGAAATTCAATGGTTCTTCAAGGAACTCGGAGCAAAGCTCAGGTAGACAAGGCAATATCTTTGAAGAATTTCAGCCATCAGCAGATAGCGCCTCCCAAGCCAGATATGCTCCAGCTTCAGATCGAGGTCCTGGTGATCCTTCAACAAGTGGACTTGAGAAAGAGCTGACCTCTGAAGATGAAGTGGCTCGTTTACTGAACTGCACTGACCACTATTCAGCATTAGGTTTCCGTCGATATGAGAACATAGATGTATCATCTCTTAAGAGAGAATACAAGAAAAAGGTGATGCTAAAAGTTGAACTAAAGCATATGATTTATTTTTGCACGTGCCACCTTTCAGTTTAAATTAATGTTTTTCAAAGCTGTGACATGATAATCATTGTTAACAGTGATTACTGATTTTGCAGGCTATGTTAGTCCATCCTGATAAGAATATGGGCAACGATAAAGCTGCTGATGCATTTAAAAAGCTTCAAAATGCATATGAGGTTTGTGTGTATTCCTTGTCAAGCTAATCATAGATCCAATCACGACGCATCTTTGTTATGGTCATGTATATTCATGAGGTTCCTACTAAATGCACAGATTCTTCTTGATTCACTGAAACGCAAGACATATGATGATGAGTTGAGGAGGGAGGATCTCCTGAATTACTTCAGGCAGAGTGTTTCTCAAAAGGTCTTATTGATTTCCTTTATGATTGCCATTTGTGCTTTGTTAAACTTCTCTATATTCCCATTCTTGACTTGGAGGTAGTTCAAGCATGCATTCTTAAGGCTACCTGAAACTACCGCTGACCTGTGAGGACTGTAGTAGGGAAGCTGGTTACTTTCACTGGACTGAAAACTATCCAAATTTCGACAAGTTTGGAACTAGTTTAGTTTCGGAGAGTTTAGTTTTGGAGCGTTTACATTTTTAGGTGCATGCATGGATTTACATTATATCACTGGGCAAGTTTGTAACTCATTGTTCCAAGAATCACAGAAGAGGATTACAGTGAATGAAGTCACCTACTGGCCTAACCATATTATCTGGGGCTTTGGCCATTTGTGGACGTGCAACTCAACTTTACATATGGTCACAATCAGCTCTGGACTACTTATAATTTCGAAAACATGACCCATAAATGATCATTTGGCAGCCATTAAAATTCAATTCATCCAGGAATTATATAGTTTATCACTCTAGTGTTTTGTTCCGTGCGTTAGTGGGTTTGTTTGTTAGAGGAAAACATTATTACTTCTAGGTGTTCTCAAACACCCTTTTAGGCAGTTCTTGGTTTCATTGGACCATCCTGTTTGTTGCATTATTTCATCCTTAGAAAGGGTTTTCATTACATTTCTGATTGGCATGATTTCTCTGATTCTTTTAGAATGGAAGAAACAGTACTTTCCAACATGGGTTCAGCCCTTCAGAAGGTGTTGATGAAGGTCCTTATGGTCTTTCCAGAAGAATAGCTTGCAAAAAGTGCGGCGACTTGCATCTTTGGATTTATACTGGAAGAGCTAAATCACAAGCTAGATGGTGTCAGGTGCTTTCTTTTGACATGTGAAATGGGTGATTTCTAATACCGTGCTACTATTAAATGTCTTAAATTAACTAACATATTTTCTATATTACAGGACTGCAAGGAGTTCCATCAAGCTAAAGATGGCGATGGATGGGTTGAACAGTCCTTTCAATCTGTTCTATTTGGCATGCTGCGGAAGGTAAATGCAAAATTATTCAAACCTTTGATCTTGCTTTTTAAAAACTTAAGTTCTTTCAGGAAATAAAATGATATATTTGTGCACCACTTCTAGAGCAGTTGTACTGTACGCATCAAACATAAGACCTAGGCATCACAAAGTTGTGACTGACATGGTATGATGTGTTCTGTTTTGCAGCTTGATTTACCTCATGCATATGTTTGTGCAGAAAGCTACATATTTGATGTCACTGAGTGGTTCAACTGTCAGGTAATTCAGATTTTCTCAAAAAAATTCAGATCTATTCATTATTTGCACAAACATTTGCTTGTTCTGCATGAAGGGTCATCATTTTTACTTTGTTACCCCCTCCATTTTTAAATATATGACGTTTAGGACAAGCTAGTTAGGTAAAAATGAACTATTAGTTTGTCATAAATGTCCATGCCATATTATTTAAAAACGGCGCGAGTATCTTGTGATCACTCCCTCCGTCCCAAAATAACTGTCGTTCTCGCTTCCTGAGAAACAACTTTGACCAAAAACGGCATGCAGAGGTGTAAAAACTCTGGCTCTGCTTTGTTTGCAGACAGAAGTTTCTCTTTTGTAGAACATGAAAGCAGGCAAAGAAGTAATGGATACGTGATTTGATATTTGAATTTCTGTTTTTCCAGGGAATGAGATGCCCGGCGAACACTCACAAGGCAACCTTTCATGTCAATGCCAACATGGCAAGGCAGAGTAGTGGCAAGGGGAGTACCTCAGCACAGAGGGGTGGTAAGGCCCCAAGTGGTGTAAACATGGATGGAGGACTGAACGAGGAAGAGTTCTTCGAGTGGTTCCAGAATGCAGTCAACTCTGGAATGTTTGAAACTGCATTCGGGGCACAAGGTGACCCGGCTTCTCCTGGTAGCGGAAGCAATGCGAAGAGTAGCAGTAGCAATAGTAGTAGGAAAAAGAAGAAGGGAAAGAAACAGTGGTAAGCAAAGCAGGTTAGTGTCTGGTGATCACTACCCAGGGCAGACAGAAAAAAAAAAAGAAACAGAATAAGCGTTTTGGTTATGGAATTACAACTTGGAAAAATCGGCCCCCGACTTAATGGTTCGTAATGAGGGGCCATTGTAAATCCTGGTTCATCATGGAAAGAGTATTGGCTGATGTTAATGGCCATTGTAAATCCTGGTTCGTCATGGAAAAGAGTGTTGGCAGATGTTAATGTATCGTCCTGGCCCTGGGATCTTGCTTGCGGAAAAGCTATAATCGAAATGCAACATGCATAGGTATGTAAAGATCATGTGCATAAACTGCAGGTGATTTAGCATGTGCTGAAATGTCACCTGTATAGAATTCAAAAGCAGCAAACTAATGACCAGGACACAGGAAAAGTAGTTTGATTTTTTTGTAGCGTCATGGTAATGAAGCCGCCGGCGTCAATTGCCGGGCTTTGTCAGGCCGTGCCAGTGCCGGCATTTCAATAGGTCAGAACTGGGTGGTGGTTAAGACGTTGCTGGCTGGGATTATAGCAAGATAAGATAGTATATAAACTGACTACAGCAACATCTAGTTAACATGGAGTCAAGGACCCCCTCCTGGCACTAGCAGTGATGTGGTCAGCACTCAGCACAGCGAGTTCTTTCTTGCCCAGGTCTCAACAAGACATTGCGTATCTTAAACGGAATTGCATGGGTTAGCGTCTACAGTGATACAGGTGAGGTGTAATTGCGAATTCGAGTTAGGCGGGCCTACAGAAGAATTGAAAAGAAAAAGACTTATTTGTACCTAATAATGAATAAATAATGAAAAAAAGAGTGGCGCTGAGTTGCATGTGCATAATCGAGTTAGGCCGCATCGGTAAACTTTTAACTCCTGTCGTATCGAATGTTTGGACACATGTATAAAGTAGACTAATTTTTTGAGCCTAATTAGTCTTTGAACACTAATTGCTAAATAAAACGAAAGAGCTATAGTACATGTTAAACTTTAACACCTCCAACAAAACACCTACAGAGGAATTCAAAGAGAAATCTTAGTTTGACCTAATAATAAACAAATAATGGAAAAAAGAGTGGCGCTGGATGCATGTATAACCACTTGATCGAACTCACGTCTTTAATTTATAAATTCAAAATACATCTGTCAAAATTTACACTAAGGCGACTTGTGCACATTCACTATCTTAGAGCATCTTTAACAGTTTTGCAATTGAGGTTTGCATTTGATTAAATTGCCAAAAAGCTCAAATTGAGGTATCCAATGATTTTGCATTTGACTTTTGTATTTTGGCAAAGTTGGCAAATGAGGAAGGAAACTTGACATTTTTACCAAACCCTAAACGACTTGGCAAAGGCCGATCGGTCTCTCCTCCCGTGCGGTTTTCGGTCTCCCGCACGTCTCCGACTCCTCTTCGCGCCATATAGGAGAAACTCCTCTTCGCGCGAATGATTCACCCCATGGCCAACCAGCTGGTTCACGATCCCCTAGAACACCAACCTCTTCAGGCCGGCCTTCAATCAACGTAAGGTGAACTCTGGCGGCCTGCAGTACTCCGTCTCCCACTTTTTTCCTTGAAGCGAACGCACTAGCGCGAATTGAAGGAGGCAGCAGCGCAACACAACGCGCGGGAGAACGCGCGAGACTTCCCACACGACGGAGTGGACGCCGCGAAGAGAAAAAGCGTGTGAAAAAATAACGACCGGGTTCACCATTTGGTTTTGCCAACTCAATTTTGACAAAACCATTGGAGACACTCAATTTTGTGACTTGCATATTGATTTGAGACTTGGCAAACTCCTTGTTTTACAAAACAAAAATTGCAAAACCGTTGGAGATGCTCTTACAATAATTAAGTATATACAACCCAAATCATATATGATATATCTGTAAAACTGTTAATAAAATAAACTGAACACAGAATTTTATCCTTTTGTTATCCTTCATTCACTGAAGCAATGAAGCCTGCAATGGAAATTCAGATCTAGTAGCACAAGTAGGAGATTTCTTCTTGGCGCCGCCGCCGTGGTTGACGTCGACGAGGCCTTCGTTGCCGGCGAGCATGAGGTACTTATCCTTCCTCGTCAGCCCCGTGCACGTGTACCCCAGCGCCTCCGCGATCCGCCGCTGCAGCTCGTTCGCCACGGCGCGCGCCGCCTCCGGTCCGCCGTCGCCGCCGCACTTGAGGGTGTCCAAGAACTGCACGATGTATGCCGGCACGGGGTTCATGAGCAGGAACAGCGGGTCCAGCGCCTTCCATCCCCCCGCCGTCGTGCCGTGGAACATGCCCACCGACGAGTGCAGCGCCACGGGCGCCACGTCGTGGCCGAGCTCGGCGAACAGCGGGCTGAAACGCAGCAGGTACGGCTCGCGGCAGGTGGTGCCCTCGGGGCAGACGACCAGCCCGCCGCCGCCGGGGCCGCGCGACTGCAGCTTCGCGTGCATGGCGGCGCGGTCCGCCGCGCGGTCCCGGGTGAGGCGGAACGTGGGGATCGGCGACAGGACCTCCGAGACGCGGCTGATGCTGTACGTGGCGGCGGCGAGGTCCGCGCGCCCCGCGGCCGCGGCGACGTAGAGCGGGTCGAGGAGGGAGCGGTGGTTGCAGACGAAGAGGTTCTTGGACGCCGAGGAGGGGTTGGCGATGAGGCGGCTGTGCATGCCGAGGGCGGCGAGGAGGGGCACGGAGAGCGAGGACGGGAGGACGAGGAAGGTGGCGCTGCGGACGACGGCGAGGGCCGCGCCCAGTGGCACCCACATGAACATGGCGAGCGTCGCGGCAGGCGTCGGACGGAAGGCGATCCGGCCGTCGTGGAAGATGAGGGGCTTCGGGTAGCGCCGCCGCGGGAGCGCGTGCCATCGCCGCCGTGCCGACTCGGTCGGCACGTATACCTCCTGCATCCGCCATGCATGTATAGACACATGCATCAATGTTTAGCCACAGTTACAATAACACTTCCAAAAATGCCACGACGGAATTGATCATAAGGTTTCAAATCAAGCACCATTTCATAAGAAGTTGAGCATAATTAAGGTTTCAAATCAAGCACTTTGTATGTTTTATTATCTTTTGCACTTAGTCGAGGTCAAGTGAAGTTTCAATTGGTGGTGCTACTATCTAGCTAAGGTATATGTAATATTTTAGAACGAGGAACACTCTTTATTAATTAGTTATAAGTAGTTAGTAGGTATACATGGTGCTGACCTTCTTAACCATGCATGAGCAATTCATGTGCCCAAATGTATCACCAAATCTACTCTCATTTCGTTCAAGTCATCACACGATGACACGATGAGCAGTCAAACAGTGCACTCAAGCACGTTCCAGTGCTGGGCCTAATTTTACTCTCATTACTTCAAGGTTTATAAAAGATGACGCAGACTGCCTGCTCAAAATTGTCTTAATTAGTACAGTACATTGTTTGGTGCCATTCTAATTGTTCACAGCACAGCTCATATAGCTAGTATAGTTTGGTGAGATTTTAGAGCATATATACCAGTCTCAAACAACTCAAAGTCCTGACAGGTCTAGCACGTGTATTCGTATAGGAGCGAGTGTGCGTGCAGCGTGCGTGCCTGTGCAACGACTTCATATGTACACAAACTACAAAGTATATATAACATGAACACATGTATATATATATATACTTACTCCATCCATCCCAAAATAAGTGTCATTCACTTCTTAAGAAGTCAAACAAATTTAATTTTAATCAACTATATACAAAACATCATTAATATTTATGATGTATAACAAAAAAAATTATATTAATTATGAGACTAACCTTTGAATACATTTTTATAACAAACTTATGTGAAGATACAAATATTGCTAATATTTACTATAAATCTAGTCAAATTTAAGTTTAACCAACATAAAATTAGCAATATTTGGGGTAAATTTAAGTTTAACCAACAACCGTGACAAAATATTTGGGGAGTATATGTGACAAGTACTTCCTATATATAGGCCCAAAAACAATTGCACGCGCGTCTTGCATTTTGAATATCAAGTTTGATTATGTATAATATTAAATTTATGATATCAGATAAGTATCATTAAATTGATTAAGGCATATTGTTGTAATAAATATATTTGGATATTTTTAAACAAAAAATATGTGGATATAGAAATGTTGATATAATTTTTTATATACAATTGGTCAAAGTTCAAATGGGTTGACTTGTCTAAATATCAATCTATCTGTATATCTTTCGACTACCATGTAGGAGTATATGAGTTAGTTGTTGTTATATTGCCATTGTCATGTGTCAAATCGACATGATTTGATGCATGTTATTATTAATATACTAATAAATAATGTAGTCAATTTTTGAGAAGGTGACTGCAGTAGTAGGTGCGTAGTTACCGCCGAGTTTATCGGACACCATCTTTTTCTGAAGCAGCTGGGACGTACAGTACAAACCTTGCAATGCTTTTGGAACAGCTGGGCGAACGAGGACCCGAGTCCAGCAACGCCGAAGACGACGTCGTCGTCATTGCCTCCGCCGCCCTTATCTCCGGCGATCACCTTCTCGACGTCCAGCCCACGCAGCACCTCGCTCTCGTCCTCCATGACGCCCAGGTAGTACCCCCTGAACTCCCTCATCTCGGGCGCGACGACGGCGTCGATGCCGAGGTAGTCCACCAGGAACGGCTGCACCATCGCCCGCGGCATGGCGCTGACGCACACGCACCGCCGGCGGGGCGCCGGCGGCGCCACCGCCGCGTCGAACACCTCGGCGCTCACGTCCTCCAGGAGCAGCTTGGGCAGCGCGGCCCTGCCCGCCCGGAACGCGTCCTTCCTGAGCCCGAGGAAGGTCACGACGGCCATGGCCCTGACCGCCGTGTCGTGGCCGAGCAGGCGCAGGGCGGGGTAGAGCAGCAGGAGGAGCAGCGCCCTGACGAACCCGCCGCCCTCCAGGGCCACCAGCATGAAGTAAGGGAAGGCGGAGGAGGACCTGAGCAGGCCGCCCTCCACCTTGCACACGGCGACGCCGCCTGCTGCCGCCGCAGCCGACGACGGGAGCGCGTCCACCGGGTCCGGCGGCGGCGGCGGCGGCGGCACGCGCCCACCATCCGACGACGACCTCGCCGGCGCAGGCTGCGCGCGGGTGACAACGAGGGCGTTGAGCCTCCTGATGAGGGCCTTGTTGAGCTGGGAGAGGGACTTGGAGAAGGCCTTGGACATGGCTGCAGGGACTAGCTAGGTAGCTAGTAGCTCGATCGCGCGCGACAATGGCTGCAGGTTTGGCAGGCGTTGTGCTGTGCGATGGAGCAGTGGATCGGAAGACCTAGCTGCTAGCTAGGCGGCAATGGCATCTGCCATCTGCGTTATATATATACATCTGTGGCCAGTATTTGTCTCTCAATGAATAAATGCGAGCGGGAGACTATGGCTTTGTTTAGATCCAAAAACTTTTTGGATTTTGACACTGTAGTATTTTCGTTTTTATTTGATAAATATTGTCCAATTATAAAGTAACTAGGCTTAAAAGATTCGTCACGCGATTTACAGACAAATTGTGTAATTAGTTTTTATTTTTATCTGTATTTAATGCTCCATGCATGTGCCGCAAGATTCGATGTGATGGGGAATCTTGTAAAGTTTTGGATTTTTAGGTGTATCTAAACAAGGCCTATATGCTGCCTAAGCTTTGAAGAAACTGAAACGCGAACCAAACGACTAGTATCGAGTACCTTCCGTCGATGGGTGGTGTCGCATGCTGCATGCATGCAACACTCGATAATTTAATATGTGAGCTTCCCTCAATCCCAAAATAAATACGCTAATATGATAGCTAGTGCATGACATGGACGGAGTTTGCAACTTGACAAAAGAAAGAATATATATAGCATATGTGGTATACTGTGGTAATTGTCAGACCCCGTTTGATCATCTAGAGCAAATTGTTAACTCCGGCTAAACATAACTAGCTAAAAATTTGTTGAGCTATTTGGATGGATAAACTCCACCAACAAGTAGGGGGTGATTGGTTCACTTATCAGTAGAGGCTACGCTCAGCTTGTTGGATGGGGTAGTCCGACGGGCTGAGCGTATACAACACAGTTATGTTTAGTTGACTATACCTACTTAGCCTCGTAAAAAAAAATGATATACATATGATTATGATTTTTGTTTAGTAGTACAATATATACTCTTAATAAAGTTCGTATTTTATCTTCTAATGTCTTGAACTTCTTTAAAACACATTAATATCACTTGATATTTACGACTAAGCATACCCTACATTATCAGCTCGGTAATCACCTGCATCCATTGAGCCTGGCTCCCTAGAAACACCGCCCAAAATCTGCGTATCTACAAAGCCAAGCTAAGAGGCATATGCAGCCAACCAATCAACCCCCTAATGTACCTTTCTCTTTTAACTCTACTACCGATTGTCTCCTCTTCCTTCAATTGTGACATCGGTATTAGACCTGACAATGATGCATGAATCTACATTAGTTGCTGCGATGCTTCGGGACTCCAATTATAGACATACTACTGTACTCATATTTTTGCTTAGTTATATTTTAATACTTCCTCTGGCCTGGTATACGCGATAGAACAATTTACGACGTCCCGGTGAAGTGTACGTGACACAGCCAAAGATCTAGCGAGCCATAAGAGAAAACATGATTTTGGATTTTCCGTCAATCACCCCTGCTGTCAGTACCAGTGATGGATTGGAATTAACAGTTCAACCGACTTAGCTTAGCTTATACTCATATATATATGGCAAGGGTTTTGAAAAAAATACTTTGACAAAATCAGAAACAATTGATGTCCGTGATATTTGAAACGACGTTTGTGTATACATATATATGGCCATGATGGGACGGAGAATGAATAAATCAGCAGTATACATGTATGTATGAAGAAATGGATAGGTTGAGATGTCATATCGTAAGATGTAATAACTTACAAAATGCTTTTGGACAGGAGTATATATAGTATTTGAGTCTCATATCACTACATGATGTGTTCTTTTGAATTTGTTGGGCATGAGTATGGTATTCGTTTTTATTGTATAATATGCATGCAGATGCAGGGTATTTATCGATATGATCGGATCCGGATCCGCCAATCCAATGGAATTCGTTCCCCTCGTTAATTAATTAAAAAAAGAAAGAAAAAGTAATACAAACTGCATATATAGTGCATACCGAAGGAAATTTGGCCTCGCCTACTCACAATTATTGGATGGATCCCATGCAAACATCGAAATCCCTGGCGCATTTTACTAGATCGCACATACGTATTTCCATTATATTATTGTAGTATATAATAAATAAATACTTACATGTATACATATAAAAGGTCGTAGTAATTGATTAATTGATTAATTAATTATTAATAATGAGAGAGGACGAATGAGTTCGCGTCCAGTTAGGGCAACCGCAGTCGTTGAGTCGCTTTTTTAGAGAGAGAGGGCCACGTCCGCCCAAAACCGAATCCTGGAGAAGTCGACTCATACGCTCAAAAAACTTCTCCAACGGTGTGGAGCCCACCAACCGACTCATCCCTTCTTTTTTCTATCGGCTTCTACTTTCCCCTTTCTCTTCTTCCGACGGCGCAGCGAGCAGCGACGCATTCCATGGCCTTCTCCCCCAGCGTGGGCGCAGCCGGATCCACCGGTGCAGGCATGGCCGGCGAGGGCGCTTGCGGGCGCCACCTTCCCCTTCTTCCATCCTCTTCTTGCCCAGGCGCATGCAGGCATGCAGCGGTGCACCATCTCCCTGCACAGCGACACTCCAGTGAGCAGCGCAGGTCTTCATGGTCAAGGCCGGCGAGGGGCGGATGGACGGGCCTCCAGTGGCGAACGCGGCCGGACGAGCGCCTCGAATGACAGCACAAGTCACGGCGGACCTCTAGTGGCGGACGCGCCCAAGCAGCACGGGCGACGGTGCCAGGCGAGGCTGATGACGAACGTCGTGGATAGGAAGGGCTCAAGCGGCGCGTACTCGATTCATTTGTTTATTCGGATGAACCGATGCAAGATCTTGCATCGACTCCTCTCTCTCTCCTCGACGAGTCGGCATTCTCCAATGATAAAAGTCGACTCATCAGGTTCCACGTCGGAGCATGAGTCGGTTGGTGACAGCCACTGGAGAAGCCCTTAGAGAGGTCGTGGAGCCACTTGAGGTGCGCGCATGGTCATATGGTACGCTGTACTGCTGTAGGCGTACGTGTACGCAAGTCTTGTACGCGGGGTTTTGCACGCTAGCGCTTCACGGATTGTGACGACGACGAGAGGCGCGCGCGACGGACGCGAGCGGGTGAGCGGGGAGGCCGCGGCTGCCGCCTCGCGTTTTCTTCGGAGCTCCAGCCATTGCCATTCATTGCGGCCAAGGACTGAAAGAGGTGATGAAAGAGATAGAAAACGAACCGGTGGTTATGGTAATAAATATATTTCTGACTAGCTAGAGAAACTAGAGGTCAAAGTTTTGCAAAGACTTATGGACGATTATTCAAATTAATTATAGGCAAGTTTAACGGAAAAAATGGTACAGCCACTGTTCGCTTGAGCTTATCAGTCATTCAACAGTGTTTTCTCTCATAATAAATCAACCAACAATACTTTCTGTCATGGCTTATCAGCCAAACAAACAAGATATTTCGTGGGCCACACATCAGCCATATATTTGCACATTGTTTTCCGTACGGATGGTTCTCACTGAATTGACCCATGACTTGCTTCACTAGGTTTACATTCATAATAGTGCCTCTAACGTACGTAGATGATATTAATCCTTTTAGCTATTGAAAATGCATTTTTAAAGAAATCAAGAGTAAAAATCTATCACATATGACTTTTCTTTTTGTTAAAATATACTTATTATTTGATTTATTTCTGAAAGAAGAGAACATTGTGTCATGAGTAGCCTGAGCCAAGCAAAGGTGTTAGTGCTAGAACCCTACTCATAGTTTAAATGGTCTAAAGCTAGAAGTAGCTACAGCAAAGCCTGGCCTTGTTTAGTTTGCAAAAATTTATGGTTCGGAGCACTGTAGCATTTTCGTTTGTTTGTGACAAATATTGTCTAATTATGAACTAATTAGGCTCAAAAGATTCATCTCGCGATTTACAGACAAACTGTGTAATTAGTTTTTATTTTTTTTACTATATTTAATGCTCCATGTATGTGTCGCAAGATTCGATGTGACGGAAAATCTTGAAAAATTTTGGGTTTTTGAGTGAACTAAACATGTTAGGCTATCTCCAACAGGAGACCCATTTGGGAACCCAAACACAAAATGGATCTCCAACACAATACCTATAGCCTCCAACAGAGTACCCATACAAAAGACCCATTTTGGGTATCAGGAGAGGCATAATCCAAATTTGGGTATCCTCTCTCCTCGAGACCCATTTGCAGAGACTGTTGTCTTTTAGGTCTTGTTGTTGAAGAAGACTAAAAATAGGTATAGAACTTTTTACCTGTAGCGCTACCTAAAGGACAAATAGGTCTTGTATTTTGGGTGACGATTGTTGGAGATAGTCTTAGGGCGCCTCCAACAAGTGAAATCAC
>Ga0182004_10001040_pt1 | contig 19406 bp, 14 predicted proteins | sample Sormic07211540_1_FD_120479 | JGI IMG/M metagenome (GOLD analysis project Ga0182004, IMG submission 120479) | Endophyte microbial communities from Sorghum bicolor roots, Mead, Nebraska, USA - 072115-40_1 MetaG | ecosystem: Host-associated > Plants > Roots > Unclassified | place: USA: Nebraska...
ATTTGTTTATACAGGCGGTTTATGTCGTGGAGCCCATCTTCTTATTTCTACTGGCGCCTGGTCATCTGCATCCGCTGCTAGAAAATGAGGGTGCCGCTACTAGAAAGCTGTGTTGTACTAGTGAGCCATTAAGTTTCAGTCTGTTCACCAGGCACATTGAAACAACCTTGTATATGACATTACACAAGCTTATGGGTCTATATTCCTTCAAACTCGTAGGCTGTGTTTTCATTGGAATCAAAACTATTGAAGTGTCATTTACTCCTTCAGGCATTGCAGTTCTAAAAAAATGTTTTACTACTCCAATAATGTCCTATTTCTTAAGGTCCCAATTTCTCTGGAAAAATCGCCCTAGCAGACCATCTAGGAGATTTTAGTGGGCCTATTTGGAATAAAGCATGGCTGATCTCCTAATATGAGAATTCTGCACACAAGGAGCCATTTATTTCCTCAGTGATGACACAAGGCACATGCTGTAAAACCAAACTAGGATCCAATCCTGGGTCGTGGTCATACAACTTATCAAAGAAATCATTAGTTATCCCATACATTTCCTCCCTGTTGGTTATCCACCTGCCATTCTCATTCTTTAGGTGCTTTATGTAATTTTTCCTTGCCCTCTGCACTGCTCTGTGATGAAACATTTTTGTATTTCGATCGGTCACCCTCTCTTAAACAGTTAATTCTTGATCGCTGGAGCCACATCATTTCTTTCCTGTATAGTAATTCATTCATTTTATCTAGAGCTTCTCGAACGGCGTGTGAGTCTGCGTTATTCCTCAGTGCACGGACGTGATCTAGTTTTGTACGTTGTTCCTCATTCTGTTTTGTTACAGCTCCAAAATTTTCAGAGCTCCACTTCTTCATATCCGGTGGAACTTAATTTAGTGCAGTGCTTACATCCCCGAGATTATACATGATTCCTATCTTATCCCAACCCTTCACAATCACCTCTGGTAAAAGTGGAAACCCTTCACAATCACCTCTGGTAAAAGTGGAAACCCTTCACAATCACCTCTGGTAAAAGTGGATCTCTTTCCCACATAATCTCATACCTAAGTGTGTTCCTTCCTCTGCTCTGATTTTCTTCCTGTATCAAAGACGCCAAAAGAGGACAGTGGTCTGATGCCTTGTTTAGTTGGCAAAATTTTGGTTTTTTGGCTACCGTAGCACTTTCGTTTTTATTTGACAAATATTGTCCAATTACGGAGTAACTAGGCTCAAAAGATTCATCTCACAAATTTCAGGTAAACTGTGTAATTAGTTTTTATTTTTATCTTTATTTAATGCTCCATGCATGTGACCAAAGATTCGATATGACGGGGAATCTTGAAAATTTTTGCGAAGTAAACAAGGCCTGAGGTTGTGTCATGTGCAGTAAGACATACGCAAGGCGCAGGCGCACCCGCGACGTATGCCGCGCGGCTGAGCGCGCAGGGCGCGCGATCCAACAGCGCGATGGGGCAACTTGCAGTGGCTAGAAATTAGGGATTAGATTGGAGGCTGTTTTGGTTAGTCTATAATTAGGGGAATTTCCTTCAATAGTTTGTTGGACCATTGGCTATTTAATCGTGTAAACAGAGAAGAATGAATCAAGCAAGAATTAATCTCTCATCTCCTTCTCCCCCATGTCTCCTAAGCCCAGCCGGCCTGAGAGGGGTATAACCTCCGCCCTGGAAGACTCTGCCGGAAACTACGAGCTTCGTACTCGAGGGCCAGCTACCCTAGACTACAGTGCCCTTGACAACCTGGTATCACGGTCTCGTCGATCCTCGCCCACCCGCTCCTCAAGTTCATCTTCTGCAGCCGCCCACCACAATTCCGCCGTGCCCCCATCGCCCACCTCGGCCGCGTCAGTTTCCCTCGCGCCAATCATGACTGAGCCATCCGCAGCCGACCTCGTGGCGGCCATCAAGGCCCTCACCGAGGACATGGCTACCATGAAGGCCGATATGGCCTCGCCGAAGAAAGAGAAGTCGGAGTCGTCCGCCAGCAGCGGCGACAACGATCGGCGCGCGGACGGTCAGCACCCTGACTACCCTCCCAAGCACAAGAAGTGGGACTTCCCACGTTTCGACGGCACCACCGACCCCATGCTCTTCCTCAACAAGTGTGACGCCTACTTCCGCCAACACCGCACCATGGCGGAGGAACGCGTGTGGCAGGCCTCGTACAACCTCGACGGTGTCGCGCAGCTGTGGTATAACCAGCTCGAGGAGGACTCCGCCACGCCCACCTGGGCATGCTTCAAAGAGTTCCTGAACCTGCGGCTCGGGCCGCCGCTCCGATCAGCACCGTTGTTCGAACTCACCGAGTGCCGGCACACGGGCACCGTTGAGGAGTACTCCAACCGTTTTCAGGCGCTCCTACCTCGAGCGGGTCGTCTGGACGAGGAGCAGCGCGTCCAGCTCTACACCGGTGGCCTGCTACCTCCGCTCAGCCATGCTGTTCGCCTCCAAAACCCCGACTCGCTCGCCGCGACCATGAGCCTCGCGCGCCAGATCAAGCTGATGGAGGCCGAGCGCCCGACGCCGCCTGCGCCACGCGCAACTGCACGGGGCATTCTGCCGGCGCCCGCGCCCCGGGCTGCACTGCCGCTGCCGCCACAACCGCTGGCCTTGCCTGCTCCACCGGCAGCAGCGCAGCCAGGCCGTGGTGACGGTAATCGCCGTCTCTCGCCCGAGGAGATGGCTGAGTGTCGCCGTCTCGGTCTCTGCTTTAACTGCAATGAGAAATACACTCGCGGCCATAACCATTTTTGCAGGCGTATCTTCTTCCTGGAGGGCGTCGAGATTGACGACACCGCGGACGAGGCAACGGTTGCCGAGCTCGACACCGAGGCCCCCTGTTTTTCTCTTCAGGCCGTGGCTGGGGTCCCTGTGGCGGGTACAATGCAGATCCGCGTGACCCTCGGCGCCGCGGCCCTCGTCGCTCTTCTCGACTCCGGCAGCACGCACAACTTCAGCTCGGAGGCAGCGGCTCGGCGTTCCGGCCTTCCCCTGCGCCAGCGACCTCGCCTCACCGCCTTGGTCGCGAACGGCGAGCGCGTCACATGCGACGGTGTCATCCGCAACGCTCCTCTGTTCATCGACGGCGTCGCGTTTCGGCCGACCTCTTCGTCATGCCGCTGGCCGGGTACGACGTCGTCCTAGGAACACGATGGCTGGGCGCGCTTGGGCCCATCGTCTGGGACCTCGGCAGCCGGCGCATGATGTTCCAGCACCAGGGGCGCCCCGTCTCCTGGACAGGCGTCGCCTGCCCTTCGGCGCCGGCGCTGGGCGTCACCTCGGAGGCGGGAGCACTCCTCGATGCCCTGCTGCACGCGTACGGGGGGCTCGTCGCGGACCCGACAGGTCTACCCCCCAAACGCGCGCACGACCACCGCATCACCCTGAAGCCCGGCGCCCAGCCTGTCGCCGTCCGACCCTATCGGTACCCAACGGCGCACAAGGACGAGTTGGAGCGGAAGAGCGCCGCTATGCTCGAGCAGGGGATCGTTCGCCGCAGCGACTCGCCCTTCTCATCGCCGGTCCTCCTCGTCAAAAAGCCGGACGGTTCGTGGCGGTTCTGCGTCGATTACAAGGCGCTCAATGCGCTTACCGTCAAGGACGCATTTCCGATCTCGGTAGTTGACGAGCTCCTCGACGAACTCCATGGCGCCAGGTTCTTCACCAAGCTGGACCTCAGGTCCGGGTACCACCAGGTGCGGATGCGGCTGGAGGATGTGCACAAGACGGCGTTCCGCACCCACGACGGCCTCTATGAGTTCCTAGTGATGGCATTCGGGCTATGCAACGCCCCGGCGACGTTCCAGGGCCTGATGAATGACGTGCTCCGGTCGTTCCTCAGTCGCTTCATCCTGGTATTTTTTGATGATATTCTCATCTATAGCAGGACATGAGCAGATCACCTCCGCCACCTTCGGGCCGTCCTCGACGAACTACAACGCCACCAGCTCTTCGTCAAGCGCTCTAAATGTTCCTTTGGAGCGCCCTCTGTCGCCTACCTCGGCCACGTCATCTCGATAGAGGGGGTGGCTACGGACCCGGCCAAGGTACAGGCGATCCACGACTAGCCGGCTCCGCGCTCCGTGCGGGCCGTATGCGGCTTCCTCGGCCTTGCGGGCTACTACCGCAAGTTCGTCCACGGCTACGGGGCCCTTGCTGCACCACTGTCGGCGCTCCTCAAGAAGGAGGGCTTCCCCTGGGACGACGCGGCTGCTTTGGCGTTCACGGCCCTCAAAGCCGCCATCACGACCGCCCCCGTCCTCGCCATGCCGGACTTCACCAAGCTGTTCACCGTCGGACTTCACCAAGCTGTTCACCGTCGAGTGCGACGCGTCGACCGTCGGGTTTGGGGCGGTCCTGACTCAGGAGGACTACCCGGTCGCCTTCTTCAGTCGGCCAGTGGCGACCCGCCACCGCGCGCTGGCCACCTACGAGCACGAGCTCATCGGCCTCGTCCAGGCCGTGCGGCACTGGCGGCTGTATCTCTGGGGGCGGCGCTTCATCATCAAGACAGACCACTACAGTCTGAAATATCTCCTCGACCAGCGCCTCGCCACGATCCCTCAACACCATTGGGTCGGCAAGCTCTTGGGCTTCGACTTCTCGGTGGAGTACCGCTCCGACGCCACAAACATCGTCGCTGACGCCCTCTCTCGCTGCGACACCGACGAAGGGGAGGCTATGGCGATCTCGGCGCCCCGATTCGACCTCATCGACCGTCTGCGCCATGCCCAGGCCACCAACCCGGCCGCGGTCGCCCTCTACGCCGAGGTCCATACGGGCGCCCGCGCTGCCCCATGGGCGCTGGTGGATGGCATGGTTACCTACGACGGCAGCCTATACATTCCGCCCACGTCGCGCTTCTCCAGGAGGTCGTGGCAACCGTCCACAACGATGGCCACGAGGGCATCCACCGCACCCTCCATCGACTTCGGCGTGATTTCCACTTCCCCAACATGCGCCGCATTGTGCAGGCATTCGTGCAGGCCTGCAGTACCTGCCAGCAGTACATGTCAGACCACCTCAGGCCGGCGGGTCTGTTGCAGCTGCTACCGATGTCGTCCGCTGTCTGGGCATACATCGGCATCGATTTCATCAAGGCGCTGCCCAAGGTGCAGGGCAAGACAGTCATCCTCTCCGTGGTAGACCGCTTCAGTACTGCCACTTCATCCCGTTGGCACACCCCTACACCGCGGAATCTGTCGCCCAGGTGTTCTTCGTCGACATCGTTCGACTACATGGCGTTCCGCAGTCCATTGTCTCGGACCACGATCCGGTGTTCACGTCCGTGTTCTGGCAGGAGCTTATGCGGCTCACCGGGGCAAAGCTCTTCATGTCGTTTGCCTTCCACCCGCAGACGGACGGACAAACCGAGGCCGCCAACCGCATCATCATCATGTACCTGCGCTGCTTCTCCGAGGACCGTCCTCCCCAGTGGCTCAGGTGGCTGCCGTGGGCGGAGTACATCTACAACACCGCCTACCAGTCCTCTCTCCGTGACACGTCGTTCCGGGTCGTCTACTGTCGGGATCCCACGACCATTCGCTCATACGAGCCTGGAGAGACCCGGGTGGCCACGGTGGCTCAGGAGATGGAGGACCGCGTGGCTTTCCTCGACGACGTCCGCTATCGCCTGGAGCAGGCTCAGGCGGCGCAGAAGCTCCTCTACGACCAACACCATCGGCTGGTGTCCTTCCAGGTCGGCGACTGGGCATGACTGTGCCTCCGGCAACGCGCTGCGGCGTCCCTTCCCAACGCGCCCAAGGGGAAGCTCAAGCCTCGCTATGTCGGGCTGTATCAGGTCCTGGAGTTGATCAACGAGGTGGCTGTCCGCCTCCAGCTGCCTCCTAGAGCTCGACTGCACGACGTGTTCCACGTCGGTGTCCTCCGGAAGTTCGTCGGCACACCGCCAGCTACCCCACCTCCACTGCCCCCTCTACTGAACGGGGCTGCTGTTCCTGCACCCGCCAGGGTCGTCAAGGCACGGATCGCTAAGGGCGTGCGCCAGCTGCTAGTCGAGTGGCTGGGCGAGCCACCGTCTGCTGCTACTTGGGAGGATCTGGAGGACTTGCGTTCTCGGTTTCCGGCCTTTCAGCTCGAGGACGAGCTGGACTTCGAGGCGGGGAGAGATGTCATGTGCGGTAGGACGTACGCAAGGCGTAGGCGCGCCCGCGACGTACGCCGCGCGGCTGAGCGCACAGGGCGCGCGATCCAACAGCCCGATGGGGCAACTTCCAGTGGCTAGAAATTAGGGATTAGATTGGAGGCTTTTTTGGTTAGTCTATAATTAGGAGAATTTCCTTCCATAGTTTGTTGGGCCATTGGCTATTTAATCCTGTAAACAAGGAAGAATGAATCAAGGAAGAATTAATCTCCCATCTCCTTCTCCCCCACGTCTCCTAAGCCCAGCCGGCCTGAGAGGGGTATAACCTCCGCCCTGGAAGACTCAACCGGAGACTACGAGCTTCGTAGTCGAGGGCCAGCTACCCTAGACTACAGTGCCCTTGACAGGTTGTAGCTGTAAGATGTCTCACCTGTGCTCCTGCAAATTAATCTCTCCAATTATCATCTTCAACAACCCGATCTAGGCGCACTTTAACATTTCTGTTTCCTAGTATTTAGTTATTGTCATATGTCAGCCCCAAAAAACACAGATCATGCAGTTCACAAGTGGATAGAGCCTCCCTAAATGCTGACATCTGTCTTCTCGGTCATAAGCAGGCTGAAAAGCAGTCAAACTACCACATCACTTCGTTGAAATCCCCAATTACTATCCATGGTAATTGAGTTTTTGGTTTGAGATTTGCAAGTCGATTCCACATTCGTTGCCGATTCTCTACCCATGGTACCCCATATATAAATGTGACTCTCAATGGCTAAGAACTCACATCCTGCATGACCTCCATATCTATGTGCCTTTCTAAAATAGATATATAGTAGCTTAACATCCAGTTGTTCATGCCAAAATAGTGCAATCCCACCACTTAATCCATTGCTTCCCACGGCTAAACATCCCTTCAGACCTAATCTCCATCTCAAGCTTTTTACTCTTTCTTCTTTAACATGAGTCTCTGATAGATACACCATCATGGGGTTATTGACCCTAGAAAGGGACAATAGTTCTTGAACAGTCCAGGAGGGCCCCATATCCTCCGGCAATTTTTGCATAAGATTTTCATTTCTCCTGATGGGGCTCAGCATGAGCACCCTGCTTGAGGTTTACAGAAGGGCTGCACACCACCCTTCCCGGACTTTCCCTGTCCAAGTCCACACCCAAAACCCACAAAAGATCTACATTATCTAGCTCCTTTGAGAGTTCAAAAATTCTCTGATAAACGGTTATCCATTACAACAGCCAAATCCAACAGCCAGTGTCCTGTTGTGTTCATATATAGAGTGCTAGGAAATAGGAATAGATAGCACTTTTTGTTTGGTAGTACCAGACCTGAGCAGCAGCACAACCAACACAGCAGAGCCGTGTTTAGTTCCGAAAAATTTTTAGATTTCGCTACTGTAGCACTTTCGTTTGTTTGTGGTAAATATTATCCAATCATAGACTAACTAGACTCAAAAGATTCATCTCGTGATTTACAGGTAAACTGTACAATTAGTTTTTGTTTTTGTCTATATTTAATGCTCCATGCATGTGCCACAAGATTCGATGTGACGGAGAATCTTAAAAGGTTTTTGAATTTCAGGGTGAACTAAACAAGGCCCAGGTGTTTAGTTCGCGAAAAGAAAAAGTTTTTGAATATTGTAGCACGTTTATAATTATAGCAATTAGTGTCTAATCATTGACTAATTAGGTTTAAATGATTCATCTCCTAAAGTACATGTAAATTGTGTAATTAGTTATTTTTTAATCTATATTTAATGTTCTATTCATATGTCTAAACATTTGTGATAGGGCGACAAGTTTTTGGGTATGAACTAAACAAAGAGACAACACAGCATAACTCATATATGCAAGGTAATAACAAGTAGCGTAGGCGTACACAGCGTTGAATAGCGTTTACCAAACATGTGAACCGTGCAATGAACAATGCTAAGCAATGTTCGGTGCGCTGAGTGAGCAGGGATTTATCTGTGGTTGAGGGATTATACTATTATTAGTGATTTTGATCCTCCTCAGGACCACGCCTACATCCACGAGCTCCGTCCGAATAAAAGTACTGATGAACTGCTGTCATTTATTTATTTCTTAATGGCTAAGTCTTGTGCATTATGCCACTAGTCAATTGGTAGAGGATTTTATCAATAATATTTGTTACTAGTTTTATCATTTCCAAAAAAAAAAGGAAACGCGCATGCTGCACATGGTGCAATATATACTTTGCTTCCGTTAAAATAGGAAAAAGAGTTGTTCGTTGCCACACCCATGGTAGTTGCTCTCAAAGAGATCGGAGCATCTTAACAGCCAGAAAAGATGCGTACACACCACCACCAGGGACAACATATGCTATTTGATTTGATTAGTTGGACGGTTCATCCCCACATGCGATTCTCCGTCCACACTGCCGTCGGTCTCCCACCAAAATAAAGGGAGGCCGGAGAGCGAGAGCGCACACGACAAGGACCTGTAGCTTCCTGCGCCACCACGCAAAAGAAAACCCCACTAGGCAGTGCATGCGGTGTCCATTGTTCATGGGCACATCCTCCTGCCTCGGCGGCCTGATCTGCTCCTGCTGCTGCTTCGACGACGACGACAAGCCTAACCAAGAGCAAGAGCCGGCAGCGATGGCCGCCGCCGCCGCTACACCCAGCGCCGACGACGACCAGACAGCCATCATCACCCACCGCACCGTGGAGCTAAGCACCGGCGTGCGCCTGCACCTGGCGGAGGCCGGCCCATCGGGCGCGCCCACGGTGCTGCTGCTGCACGGCTTCCCGGAGCTGTGGTACACCTGGCGCCACCAGATGCGCGCGCTGGCGGCGGCCGGGTACCGCGCCGTGGCGCCGGACCTGCGCGGGTACGGCGACTCCGACGCGCCCGCAGTGGCCGACCCCGGGCAGTACACCGCGCTGCACGTTGTGGGGGACCTGGTGGCGCTCATCGACGACGTCCTCGGCGAGAAGCAGGTGTTCGTCGCCGCGCACGACTGGGGCGCGCTCACCGCCTGGAGCCTCTGCCTGTTCCGCCCCGACAAGGTGCGCACGCTCGTCGCGCTCAGCGTCGCCTACACGCCCCGCAGCGCCGCGCGGAAGCCCGTCGACGGGCTCAGGGCGCTCTTCGGCGACGACTACTACATCTGCCGGATACAGGTACTTGTAACTACCTGCATGTGATGCACCCTTGCCGCTTGATATTGCTATTATTCTATTGGCTTTACCTTATCAGCCATTACTTTTTTCACTTTTTCAGCCACAAAATAGTGTTCTTTTCTCGATCAATTAAGCTCAGCTTATTGTTTTTATGTGATGCTGATTTGCTACGAGAAAAACACTAGCCGATAAGCTCAAACGATGCATCTATGCCACGTGCTCTTACTTTGGTCGCTTTCACGGATAGTGTCAATGTGCATCTGTCCTTTTCCAGGTCTCATGTATGTAGGCCCTTCGGCATTGCAACTAGCGCGTGCTAGGCTTGTCCCGTCTATTTCTTACGTCCCTATCTATTTCATTCATAAAAGGAATCTAAAACAAGCTAAGCCTTAAAGCATTTCCTAGAGACTCTCTATATCCATCCTAAATGTAAGAAATACAGATTTTGGTGAAAAACTACTCTCTAATTGCTATTTTAAATGATCATCTAAATATAGTCATCTTTTATTCCAGATTTGTCGATAGCCAAATATAGAAGACGAGAATGTCTCTCTAGCCTACACATGAGAAACAAAAAAACTGTTGGAGAGTGAGAATATATAGAAAACAATTTTTATGCAAATAGCTCTTCAAATGATAGTTGAGAGTGAAATTTAAAAAAGCTCTTATGCTCTTATGATATTGTAGTTGCATTTGTCTATTTTCAAGCGTGCTGTTTCGATTAGTTTCATCCTAAGTTAGGTAATCATGCGTCCACAGATTAAATTTTACTAGCCCAGTGCAAACCCTTTTGCTTGGAACAAGAGTTAGCATATTTTCCCTCGGTACCAAGGCTTTTTTAACTTTTGCTATACACTTAGATATACAATATGTTTAGATACATAGTTATCTCGAAGTCAAGGGGTTCACGGCGCAATGGCAAAGGCCATTGGTTGGGGCACTCCCACCCAAGGTTCAAATCCTGGGTGCGACACTTTATTTTGGATTTATTCTAGGATTTTCTAGCGCTACTTCAAGATTTGCCGCCCCCTTCATAGGGGTAGAGTTTGCGTACGTGTGTTCATAGGGATGAGTGTGCGTGCGTGTTGAGCGCCTGCGTTGTAACTGTGTAATCTCAAAAAAATAGTTATCTAGAAAAGTCAAAACATATTATAATTTGGAGTATAATCTTAAGAAGTGTTCCTTCTTTCGTTAATTGTCTTTTTACCAATTAATATAATCGATCTTAGAACGCAATGGGAGTTTACTGTAACTAGAACTTGATCAATACAAAGTGCCTTCAACTCTTTGTGTTTGGCAAAAACAAAATCAACTTTAGCAATATAGTGTCTGGCTGCTGCCTACATATTAGGGTATTAACAACATCTAAAATTACGGTAAACATATATTGAACTGCTTTCCCCAGCAGTTCAGACGAACCCGATTAACCACCTCACTACTACTGAACATTTATCAGAGAGGGCCAATGAGCAATGATACGATCTATCTGCAGATGCAGCATTAGAAATATTCCAAAGCGCAGCGCAATCTCCAATTTTTTACAGTTATCGTCATCTTCCACCAAATTGCTTGCATGCCATTAATACATGAAAACAATCTTCTGAACATGAAAAAGCATGTGACGCCAAGGATGACCCAACAAAAACAATCAGCCTTGATACATTAACATGCATGCTGCACATGTGCGATGAAGCTTTGCTTTGTCTGTTCTCCGATTCCTTGCACGATAGCTTTAGCCTTTTACGTATATTCAATTCAGTCGAAGTATTTGGTGTAAGCTCGTGATGAATGTTGAATGCTTTGCTTAACCACTCTGCCAATATGAATTATGGGTATTAAATGTCCATATTATAATCAGAATATTAAATTTGTATTTGAACCCTTGCAACAAATCGGTCATTATCAGTCAAACGAACAAGACGGCCCGCATGAGATTTCCCTGGCATCGAAGCAAATATGGTTAATTTAGCACCAAGAATCCCCTAATTAACCTGACCTGCACTTGAATGCCCCATCAACATTAACTTTTAGCCAGCTCGGTTTAGGTGGCCTCCAGATGAAGGCGCGCGCAGGATTCCTTGCAACCATAGAATTTCAACACCGGAAGCTTACGTTTGGCACCAAAGGGACTCTGTTGTTGTCGGATGTTGCATAGTTTTCTCCAGTATTTAGAAAAAGAAACCGGACCCTGTATATCGAACTTCATCCATGATATTGTTAAATATCTGCGATGTTCTGCAGACTAGTAAAAGCAATTGCACTCCCTAATTTGTGTCAAGCTTAAGTAGCAAGCTTACTAGACCTTGAGGATTAAAACACAGGAGTTGTTCCCCAATCGTCCAACAAACTCCAGTACCGCTCGCATGTTTTCTCTCGGCAAATAGGCATCGATCGTTTCTCTCTTGGCACCACAGATTTTGCACATTATAATTACACTATTTTACGTACTCAGCACTATAGCGGCACTATTCTATGCAAGACCACAGCATGGAAGACTCTCTCTATATATAAAAACCCTACTCCCCCTTAGTATTTTTGTCTCCCTTGAGATACTAGTCTCTAAACTCTCTCTCTCTCTCTCTCCTCATCTGCCCTCTCTCCATTGTCTGAACCAATATAAATCTCGAGTCTCACTCGAGTGCAAGGTTATTCTAAGCCCATACGTGATACTAAATTTACTAGTCGCTATATGCTGACCAAGAGCAAGGGAATCACCTTTATGCTTTCAAGACCCCCGTTTGAGACCATGCTGAATTGTTTTCCGACTCGTACACTAGAATAAACTTGTTTTCACTAAATGCCGGCCTTATCGATACATGTAATCCTTAAGCTTTGTTTATCTCTTCAAACATGACATTTACATTGAAATATTGCCTCTGAGAGTAAAATCTAGCTAGGGCAAGCCATTCTTTCAAAGCTTTTACCGCAGTGGCCTTCACATAAAACTCATCATCTTTGGCATCCCTGCTTCATATGTTGATGCACCACATTTTCCATTTGACCCAAAGTTCCATCAAAATTACCTATGGTATAGCATGTTTAGTAGTGATACCTATTGGTGTCACCCTATCTCACATACCTCCTCCAACATCATCCAACCAACCCTTGTCAACTCCAACACTCCCACATGGGAACTAGCTAGGGTTTGCATCATTTACTACAAACATGCCAGAGTCACCTATGAATAGCTTTCCACTCTTCTTTCATTGTGATCCTCATAAGACCTAGTTCACAGTATCACACCCTTAGCTTTGAGTGGGCAACCTTATCACCTATCCATTGTCACCCCACCTTGTACTAGGAGCAAACAATAAAGAGGATGGAAACAAAGTCAAAATTATTTTTTTTCTTTGGACTCGAGCAGATAAGTCCTATCCATGAAATCTTCCAAGGGTTGTTTGGAACTGCCATGAGTGATTGAGGCCCACCAATCACTTCAACATGTCTATTTTGCCTTATTTTTCAAGGTCCTCCAAGTCCTTTCCCTTTAGCGGAATTCTTAGATATGCTTAATTCTCTTGCATGAATCAATTTGTAAATACCTTTTTTGTTCCACTTCAAAAAAGATGGCAATTATTGATATTTTTGAGGTACACAAAGTGTAACAATGTATACAGGCCTTGTAGGCTAGCAACACTACCTTTTAGTAACTAACTATGATAATGGATATTATATGCAGGAGGCCGGAGAAATTGAAGCAGAATTTGCACGCCTTGGCACTGAGCTAGTGCTCAAGAAGTTCTTTAGTTATCGCTACCCTGGACCGTTGTTCTTCCCAAAGAGTGGTTGGGGCTCACTAGATGATGAAGTACCTTTGCCGAGCTGGGTAACAGAGGAGGACCTCAAATACTACACCAACAAGTTTGAGAAGACTGGCTTCACTGGGGGACTCAATTACTATCGTGCCCTAAATAAGTATGTCATTTGATACTTCCTCCATTTAAATTTAAAATATACTATTGTTTTGTTCTAAGTCAAATTTCTCTAACTTTGCCCATGTTTTCTAAAAAATATATTAACATCTATAAGTTCAAATAAATACAATGCCAAAATATTTTAATGCAGAATTTAATGCAACTATTTTGATGTGGTAGAAGTGCATTTTCCTATATACTTTGTCAAAGTAAGAGAAGTTTGTCTTAGAACAAAACTAAAATAAACTATAATTTAGAACGGAGAAAGTAACTACCTAGAGGGTTCATGAGTTGTTAGCCTTGTCAAATGATGATATTATATTTCTCATATGAGTTTGGTTCATACTTTTCTCTGTTGAATGCATGTCATAAGTTTTAAGGTTATATTTGAGAAGATTGACTAAATTAATGTAGTTAGTTAATCTGCATTGTTGAAACACTAGTACTTAATATTTAAATAAGCAATGTCTATTATTGTAAACTAGAAATGAAGAAAATATAGCAGCCCACAAGGAACTGGAACCAATCTTTTTTAAAAGCTTTAGTTGGTTAGTATAGTGAGACTGACTCCATTTTAACAAACAAATTACGTAAATATATCTACTTTGATAAAGAATGTAAGTTCAGTAAGGTTTATCCAAAGTCAAACTCTTTTAGGTTGATTATTCTATACATGTTAACATTACTAGAACCATTATAAAAAGTTCTTGCACAATATATAACTTTTTATTTAAGATAATATGTCTAGATATTTCTTACCAAAGTTGACTGAGGTGGATTTAAGACAATCCTAGATGGATTTATAGTTAATACTATTTAGATATGATTTATATTAATTATATGCTACTTATAGTTAATTCATATTGTAGATTATGTGCATTATCTTTTTCATGGATTACACATACTAATGTAATAAAATCCTGATCTGTGTATATTTAGGACATGGGAGCTCACTTCACCATGGACTTTAGCTAAGATAAATGTACCTGTCAAGTTCATCATTGGAGATTTGGATTTGACATACCATAGTCCTGGCATACAAGATTTCCTTCACAAGGGTGGCTTCAAGAAGTTCGTTCCACTTCTTGATGATGATATTGTCGTCATGAAAGATGTTGGGCACTTCATCAACGAAGAAAAACCAAACGAAGTTAGTGAGCACATAATCAACTTCATAAAGAAATTTAGTTGACTGGAGTTCCTTAAATACACCATGTGGTTCTATAAATCACATAAATGGCATGCAATAATTAAAAGTTTGGAATCATTATTCAGTTTGTTGGGTTGAGGATCTAACTGTAATTCATGTTCAAAGCTTGTCCAATATTGTTTTTCTCTCTGCCATTGGATCTGTGTAATACATTAAATTTATTTAAGAACCATGGAATGAAGTTTAATGTTATGATATGAGAAGTACTTTAACTTGCTTTATCTATCATAGCATTGGTTTCATGCAAACCACTTGAAAATTGTAAAATAGTGATGTCCAAAAATATGGTGTTCCCTAGAGCTTTGTTGTTGTTGAAGCCTTAGCGGCAGATGTAACCAAAGTGAATCGACTTTATGTCCTTTGCATAGCGACATAGCAAGATACCCTTGCATTAGTGCTCCAACTGTAACATCCCAGATTTTTACAAAAACCAAAAATACGAGCTTTTTAAAATTTTTCCTGTAACCGTGTGAAGCATATAGTTTTTAGGTCTAACTCGATCCTAACCCGCTAACAAAACGTCGCATTCATACAAAATTGTTTGTAGACGAGTTCTCTTGTTCGTGAGTCGTCTTGAGTTGGGTCTTGTTTGGGGTTTGAGTTTCTTTTGGAGTGTACAAATCTGTAGCAAAGTTCTATCCAATCTTCGTTGAGCCTATCTCAAAGGCTAAGCGAATCCCTTCTCAACCTTCTCCATTGGAGGAATTTCCAAAACTCCCTTGGATTCTTCTCGAGCTCCTTTCACATCTACTCTCGAATCTCTATCGTATTCCTTTTCCATGTCTATATATTTCAATCACCTTCAATTTCCCTTGCTCATAAATGGAGAGTTTCCTTTTCCTTTCTCTTGGGCCGAATCTACCTCCATTTCTTCACGCGGCCCAGCTAGCTCTCCTCCTCCCTCTCCTTGCTCTGGCCCATTCTTTCTCCCTCTCATTCCGGCCCGCGCAGCAGCCAAGGCCCAGTCTGCTCCCCAGCCAGGTCGGCCCGCCTCGCTCCCCCTGTCTCCCCTCCTAGGCCCAGCAAAGAAGCTTTCTCGTGGCCCACCCTAGCGCCTGGCCGAAAGGCCCTGGCTTCTCCCCCTTCGCCCACCGCGACGCCCCAGCCCAACTCGCGCAGGCCCGCTAGGCCGCGCTGCGCGCGTGCTCCCCAACCCTAGCGAAGGAAGCCGAGCGCCCCTGCCTCTCCCAAGCCCGCCGCCGCCACCTGATGTGGAGGAGCCACGCACCCCTGCCTCGGCGTCCGTACCCTCGACCCCGCATCGGCCACCGCGTGTCCCGGCCGTCACATCAACGGCACGGACGCCAAGACCGCCTAGAACCCTAGCCCTCGCGCGCGCTATAAAACGAGAGCCGCCGCTACCCTTGCCCATTCCCCATGGCGCTGCCACCCTCCTCTGCTCCACCTCGGTGAGCCAGAGCGCCCTGCCTCGTCCCCGAGCACCTCAGCTCGCCACCCCGAAGCCCGTGAGCCGCCTCGCCGCGCCGAGCCCTGACCCCACGACGCCGTCGTCCGCAAGCCGCGACTGCGCCGTGTCGGCCTCGCCCTCGCCATGTCCAGGAGCGACTCCGCGGCGAGTGCTCCCTCTCCGCCGAGCTCCATCCACGACGCCGCACCGGAGCCGTCCGCCGCGACGCCGAGCCGAGCGCGTCTTCGAGCTTGCCGTGGACACCGCTCTGTCCGCGAACTGCGACCCCGCCGAGCCGACCCTGACGCCGAGCTCCCTGCAGCGCTTCGCCACCGCCACAAGCTCCTTCCTGCTCGTGCCCCAGAGCCGCCGCGCCGCGCCGAGCTTCGTCCACGTCCTCGCCACGGCCATCCTCGATGCCTCTGCCGTGCCTCTTCCTCTGCGTCGAGCCGCGCCCACGGTGCCACCCTCGCCTGGTGACCTCGAAGCCCCTGCCCCGATGCCGACGCCGCCAAGCACCACCTCGCCCCCGACCCCGACTACCCTCGCACCACCGTCCTCTTCCTCGTCGCACCTCGCTGTTGCAGCAGGGTCGCGGCCGGGAGCAGCGCCACCATTGACGATCGAGCCCCGAGCAGCAGCAGCTCAGCCATGTCTTCGTCGAACTGCCTCGCCACGCCGCGCACGTCACAGAGCACCGCCGCGCCGAAGCTGCCCACGACCGCACCGAGCACCCGATGCGCCCTGTCCCGAACCACGACGTCGCCCGAGCCCTCGGCCGCGTGCTCGCCGCGGTCACCACCCTGGCAGCAGCGTGGCAGCCGCGACGTCACTGTGGTGACCAAGCACCGCGACCCCGTTCGGCGTCCACGGCCCTGTCCTCGCCTTCGAGTCCGTGCCCGGTCTCCATCGACGCTGCAGCTGAGCCCCCTGCTCCGCTCATCCTCGACCAGCACCGCCGTGGAACCGTGCTGCTGCAGCACCACCTCGTCAAGCTCGTCTCTGTCGCCGGTGAGCAACCAAAGCCCCAGGCTTTCCTTTTTCACGTAGTCGTCATGCTCCTATCTGAGGCCGGCCGTCGTGCCGTGTTTTTACCGCTGTCACAGGAGACCACGGACCTGCTGCGCCTTCCACAGAGCCGCAACACCGAGCCCACCTCGCTGCCGACCAAGACCGTGCCTTTACCATTGCTGCAGCACGACAGATGCACCCCGGCCACCTACAGTCAGCCGCGACCAAGCTAAAGAAGCCCACTGCCATCCTCGCCACCAAGGTCGAATCCTAGTCGACGTCGACGAAAAACCCCCTTTTGCTTTTGTACATCTTTCTATCATCGTTCATACTTGTCGTACACCTTTCACATGATTTATCTATATCCTTGCCTATGCTGTGCCTTCATGCCGGTCTACTTATCTCTCTCCATCTTGTGCTATTGGAAATGTGCTACTTCTAGTTGTCGATGTGTCTTTGTGTTATCAGTGGTCGAGTCGTGATTTCCTTGTGTGATTGTCGTTGGACCGTGCCTTCGAGCCGGTTAGGAAAATGGTAGTGTTTTCAATCATTTCAATCATGGGTTCATCCCGCCGTGATCGCGATGCTGAGCGTAACGCATTCCTCGTGTTTAGTTGACTTTGTTGAACTACGGTCGTTGGCTCCTATCCCCGTCCCTAGGGTTTGATCATTGCGGACTCGATATTCATAACAACACAGTTCTTACCCGCACCTTCGCGTTCTCTGTGATCTAGTCCAGTGGGATACAGATTAGGAGCAACCCTTGTAGAACAGTCGGAAGCCAACTCGTTAGGTGGAGCTCATGGTCGCGAGTCGCCTCGCCATGGCCATCGGGCTTATTCCATTTTTCTCGCATGTTTATCTTATCTGTCTCACATGCTTATGCCACCTAGACCTGGGCATTCCTCCTGCGGTGACAACCGCATCGCCTGGAACTATAGGAATGACCTTGTGCCGATTCAGAAGCACCTAGGTCGCAAAGTGTTATGAGTTAGTGTAGTTCGTGGGGTCGTGATTATTTCTCCAACTGTCGTTTGATCCATGGCGAGTTAGTTGAAAGAGTGTGATTTCGTTCTTCTTCTCTCTTGTTCTCAATCCCGTCGATCCAGTAAGATGTGGATTAAGCCCCTTTTGTTTGCTTGATGTTTGATTCCATTTCTATGATTCCCGCTGTTGCTATGGCGAGTGGATCAAAGGAAGGTGAATCCCGTGTCCTTTTCCACCTTTTTGGTTCTTCGTGTTTAAACTCTTGTATGCTTGTACCCATTCGATCGTAGCATTTCTTTGGTTCTCGTGGTGACAACCGCACTGCTAACAACCCTAGTGATGTCTTAGTGCATTTAGTGCACCTAGGTTGTGGTACCCTACAAGTAGTTTGAGCACTCGTGTTCTTGTGTGTCACTCCTTCTGATTCCCCGTCTCTTACCATGGCGAGTGGATTAGAAGGAGTAGACCACTTCCCTTTTTCTTCCCTCTTGTTCCACCCTCTCTTGGCTCTCGCCAACTACAATGGCGTATGGATTGAGAGAGATCGGAACTTCTCGTGTTCATAGTCCTTTTGATTCCTGTCGATTGATCGAAAGACCGTAAGCTATGGTGTTTGCTTAGAATGAGTTAGAGTCTAAGCAATTTATTAAAGCCGTACAGGTTGACTCAGCTGACCCAGGAAGTACCGGCTAGGCTAAGACTCAAGCTTGTACGTAGTGAACAGCCATTCCTATTTCTTTTAGCCCAGGGATCGGACATCCGCCGAGAGGGCTAAGTCGTTATCCTTTCGGTGCTCTTTTAGTGTAGTTGTTCCTCAGTGTTCTATCGTCTCTTTTCACAGTCTTTGAGGTCTAGTGGTTTGATTGTTTCGCTTTGATTGTCGCTTTCGAGGTAGTCGCTTTGAGGTTAGCGTTGATCGGACCGGGGCCAAGTTAAGGGAGGACATGCGGAAAGGAGGATCTTGGATGAGTACAACTACAAGTGAACTGAGGATCTTGGAAATGACATTCGACAGGTGCCACATCCCACCCAACCTCGTAGAATCCTATTAGACATGCAATAATGTAGATGCTAGTGCCTTACTTTTATGCAAATGAACTGAGATAGGTGGCATGATAGAAATGCTTGTGAGCCATTGCCTTGTTGCAACCTATAACCCTCGCACACCCGCTGTCAGGTTAGATGCTTGCATACTATTTGCTACTGCTTCTACTACGCATTATATATGTGATGTGATGCAATGTGGGAGATTGGATGTGAGTGGATAAGGCACGTGGTGCCAATAACTGGATAATGAGATGGTAATGGATTTGGGGAGATCTTGGTGTGTGTCTGGGTGTGTGGTGAGGGTTGAGTCGACCGAGCAGGATCTACGACGAGTCTTCGGACAAGTCTTGCCGGAGGACGCTACCTGGGCGTTCTCCATGAGAGTTACCTGTGGTGGGTACATGTGACAGGGAGAGGTCCCGGAGTGGAGTGTCTTTGTGGGACGAAGCGCCGGGATGGGAGGTGCTGTTTAGCACGGGGTAATCGGATGTCCCGTCGAGCGGGGCATCGGTTGGCCCCTCGTGAAGATGTCCTGTTTGGTCACCCTAAGGACTGAGATG
>Ga0182004_10001041_pt1 | contig 19403 bp, 21 predicted proteins | sample Sormic07211540_1_FD_120479 | JGI IMG/M metagenome (GOLD analysis project Ga0182004, IMG submission 120479) | Endophyte microbial communities from Sorghum bicolor roots, Mead, Nebraska, USA - 072115-40_1 MetaG | ecosystem: Host-associated > Plants > Roots > Unclassified | place: USA: Nebraska...
CAACATCAATCTGTGCTCCAGCCGTACTCAAGAATGGTCTTCCCAGGATTAGTGGTGTTTCTTTAGTGAGCTCCATGTTGAGCACCACAAAATCCACTGGAACATAGTATCCTCTGATCTTGATAGGGATGTCTTGAGCAATCCCTGCCGGGTACCGGACTAACGAGTCTGCCAACTGGAGTGTCATGGTGGTTGGCTCCAAGTTGGTGAAGTTCAGCCTGTCAAAGACTGATTTTGGCATGACGCTCACACTCGCCCCCAAATCACATAGGGCGTGGTCGAATTGCTGGGCCCCAATTGAGCAAGAGATTGTGGGGCACCCAGGATCCTACTTTTTCTCGGGTAGCTCATTGAGTATAGCTGCGCTACATTCTTCTGTCAGCTTGACAACTTCAGTGGACGGCAATGGTCGCTTCTTGTTGATGATGTCCTTGATGAACTTAGAGTAGGACGGAATGTGCAAGACATCCATCAACGGTACACTGACGTGCGTCTTTTCGACCATTTCCATGAAGTGGAGGAACTGTTCATTTCCGTCCTTCTTCTTCCTCCTTTCTCTTGTGGGAAAGGGTAGCATCGTGGTGTCCCCATAGTTGTTTGGGGTTGACTCGTCTTCCATGGATTCTTCTGATGGTTGAGCCGGTCCTTCTGCCTATGTTTCCTCCTGTTGTCGTGGCGCCCTTCCTGTCTTATGGTTAGGATAAGGGGGATCACGAGTGGTCTTACCCCCTCTCGTGGTCACCGCATTTACATTTTCCACAGAATCAGGAGAAACAACAACTTTAGGGGCAGAAGCAAGCTGAGCTACTTTTAACTTGATCTTCTTATTAAAAGCTAGCTGATCTCTAAAAGAAAGGGTCAGGCAATCAAGCTTTGTATTTATGTTGACAAACATTTGATCGTTTTCAAAAATCTTTTTAACAAGATTTTCATTGATTTTGGCCTGACCTAGCACAAGATCTTTCAGCGAAGGCTGGGAGGAATTAAAACTAGAGTAATTACCTTGGGGGCGGTTCTGATTGTTCCACCCATTACCTTGTTGTTGTTGGCGGAACCCGTTGTTGATGAATGATGCGTCCTCCTGGGTTCCAGGGAAATTGATTCCCATGTAGCCAACATTCCCACATTCCTCACACGTCATGCGTGAGTCGATGGCTTGGACAGTGCTGGTGGCCTGTCCGTCCAATCTCTTCATTAGTAGGTCTATTTTTGTGGCAAGCAGATCTGTCTCCTTCATGGTATGCATGCCTTTTTGTGTTTTGCGTCCCTCTCCCCAACTCTAGTTGGCTACCATCTTCTCAATTAATGTCGTAGCATTCTCGATGGTAAGGAAGAGGAATGCGCCTCCAGCAGCGGCATCGACGTACCCCTTAGACATGGGCGTGAGCCCCTCGTAGAAATTCTGAAGCATGAGCCAATCTTCCATCCCGTGGTGGGGGCAGGCCCGGATGTACTCCTAGAGCCTTTCCCAAGCCTTAGGAATGGATTCGAGTGAAGTCTACTGGAAGTTTGATATCCTTCACCTCAGAGCATTTGTTTTGCTCATGGGGAAAAATTTCGCGAGGAACGCCGCGGAACATTTGTCTCACGTGTTGACAGCTTCCTTGCTCTGGTAGAACCATTGCTTCGCCTTCCCTGAGAGGGAGAAGGGAAACAAGCGGAGCTTGACGCTTTTAGGTGCGACATCCTTGATGATGATGGTTTCGCATAGCTCAAGGAAGTTCTGTAGATGCGCATTTGCGTCCTCACTTGGCAAACCACAGAACTGGTTTGCCTGCACCATCATGAGTAGGCCAGTGGGAAGCTCAAAGTTTCTATTCCCAATGTTGACTGTGGGCCCAACGGGCACGTTGGCAACAGGAGGGTGGAATAGTCGCGGAGTGACCTGGCCATGGTGGTTGAAATGGATGGTGCGGGGGTGATGGTTCGACTGTCGGTGGCGTGGCAGAGGAAGAAACGACACGAGTCCTTTTCTTCCTTAGGAGTGCCTCTGGATTGCTGTTGAAGTTTGCCGGCAAGTTGAAACCGCTCATACACTATCCTGTTTTCATTCCAATAAAAAGAGGAGGAAAACAACAAAGATTATCCTGCTTAAACTATGGCTGCCAATGCTTATTTTGTAGTCAATACTAAATGCCAAAGCTAGATGTTTGCACTGTTCTTTGCCCTCCCCAGCAACAGCGCGAGAAATGCTTGTTGGCATTTCTTAGCGTCACTACTAAAGATAGACTATAAATCCATTATTAGCAATGGCACCAGAAATGTCGGATGTTGGTATACCATAACTATCGTTACGTCATAGAGAAAACCCAAGGCCTTTAACGACGCAGGCCTTAGTAGTGCAGTCTGGTAACAATAATTAGGAATGTCGGATTGGCCATCCTAACCATCCTTACTTACGATATGCAAAGCTGTAGCACGGCGCCAGATAAATGCACAGAGTTTACAATCTTAAGTAACGGTACTTAGGTACGCCAATCAATAGTTCATGTTTATAATTATAAGATAAGGGATACCAACAACTTCACGAATTGTGTGGGGAATTATTATTGTTAGACGATGACAAACCTATAAATTATGCAGAAACAATGATGGACCCAGATTCCGAGAAATAGCAAAGTGCCATGAGATCTAAGATAGATTCCATGGGAGATAATCAAGTTTGGAACTTGGTTGATCTGCCTTGTTGACGGTCGATAACGTCAACTTTTATTAGAACTTTAGACCTGAGAGAAAACATGAAAACACATTAGTCTGGGTTTAAACTGACAATTTCCACGAGTTTTCCATATTTTGTATTTTCCAGGGTTTATTTCACAAAGAGCTGAAAAGAGGGATTCAAGTGAAAAATAAACATGAAACTTATCCGCGACGCAACAACACTACCAACGGGGTCAGGAAGACTCCAGAAGACACCCGAAGCAACGAGACCGACAGAGGCCACCAAGTGGGGCCGGCCGGCCCCACCCTGGCGCCGCCTGACCCCCTGTGGTTAGGGTTTGGCCCCCTCTTCTAGAAGCTTCCTCCACCGCCTCTCTTGATGCATCTCGGCCCTTGGTTAAGTCGATTTGATCATACGACAGACGTGCACTCCACTAGGCTATAAATAGAGGGGCAGACCCCCCTCCCAAGAGCACCCTAGATTCAATTCATTCCTCTTGCTTCATTTGTCAAGAATAGTCAGAAGTTAGGGTTTCCAGAGATTAGAAGTAGAGCTCTAGTTCTTTAAGTTCTTAGTATAGGCGTCTAGCGAGGTTCAAATAGAGATCCGACGCTCTACTCAGGATTCCAGATCTGTCTTTTAGAAATTGGAAATATTATCTTGTATTTCATTATAACTTTGCTCTACTTTAATATATTGCTATTTATTCAGTTATTAGTTTATTCTAGTTGCATATTTAATATAGATGTGGTTTATGATGATTATCGTTATATGATCGTAAAGCGCCTGATTCAATACTCGAGTAAGTTAGGTGGTGCACATTATGTAGATGTGGTGTCTAGATATATTGTATACCTACGGAGGTACCCTAATATGCTGGGTCGTGTGGTAGTCCGCATAGGAGACAGCTGCGTTGGTTCCTCTGTAGTCCACCCCCCGTACGTAGGACTAGCCGAGTGCGGTCACGAAGGAGGTGACCTTTGTGTCTTAAAATCCTCATTAGTTGATGCTCCTTATGATGTTTTCTGAGTTTATCATACTATAAATGAAAATGTGTAGCATAGCGTAGGCTGTAGACTTTATATTAGTAATTACATAGGTTTCTTTTACTTTAACTGAATCTCAAGATTGCCTTGCTACGTTAGTGAGTCTTTATTCTCTATCTCTGGAATACCATTTACTTCGTTACTCAATTATTATTTAACATTTATCAATATTGTTGACTAGTTATCGCTAAAGCATTAGTACTATTGGTTGAGATAGATTTACAAAATTATAATTTCTTTAGTCCTTATAAGATTACTAAGCCTAATGAATAGAATGCTGCTTTATCTTTTTGGCATAAAATAAATCAAAGATACTCATAATACTTCTTGGGTGAAATGCTACAACGGAAGAATTATCTGTGTGCTTGTGGATATATTCTATTTAGAGTCATTGCGTGTAGATTATTTTTATCTTTAGTTTTTGGCATCGTGTTAGGGATGACAACTTAATAATATGAAGTGATGTTAAAAATACCAACACGCCTAATGGGGTTAGACCCATAGAGTGCATATGGATCTATAAAAAGAAAAGGGATATGGATGGAAATGTTCACGTCTATAAAGCTTGACTTGTGGCAAAGGGTTTTAGGCAAGTTCAAGGAATTGACTACGAGACTTTCTCACTAGTAGCGATGCTTAAATCTATCTGGATCATTCTAGCAATTGTTGCATATTTTGATTATGAGATATGGTAGATGGATGTTAAAACAACCTTTCAAAATGGAAATTTGGAAGAGGACGTGTATATGATACAGCCCGAAGGTTTTGTTGATCCTAATAATGCTGAAAAAATATGCAACCTTATATATACAGCCCGAAGGTTTTGTCTCTCTTTCTCCAACTACCGAACGATGAATAGTTTCTTTTATCTGAACTTATATATATAACTTGTGCTCATACGAGTTAGAATAACTTGCGTCTATAGAGTAGGAGTCCTAATATAAATAGATTCCTCACATCCTAAGTATTCTAAATAGAACTCTTATTAGACAAATAGAAAAAATAAGAATTACTTTCTTTATTTTGCTCTGCTTTCTTTATTTAGTTAGATGTCAATTGGAGGCAAAAGAAAAATCAAAGTCCTAATCTATAGTTCCTTCTTCTTTTCTAATAATAAAAAAGCAAATTTTGGTCGTTTTGAATTTTGGTTGAGTCTAACCATTCGCTGATTCAACACATAACTTTGATTTTTTTCCCTGACCCAATTGGATCAAGAGTCCTCATGCCATACATAGAAAATGAGCTAAAAATAATAGAAAACTAGATGCAGAGAAACATCGTTTAATTAATCTTTAGACCAGCGAACATACAAAGATATGCTAAACTGATATTTTCACAATTATATATTAGAAAAAGATAAAGTTCGTACCGAGCATTTGAGTGAGCTTTTTTTAGACGAAACAGACATTGGACCGGATTTACATGGAAAAACAGGACAGACCCCGCTTGGGGGTCTTCCATCCGGACGGGACGATTGATTCATGCGCACAACCTGTCTTATAAACCTGATTCCGATCCGCCAGCTACGGAAAGCCACCGAGACGGCTACGAACATACTCGTGCGTGCGGCTTCCCCTTTCTCCGCCCGCTCTCTTGGATCTACGACAGCCGCGGACCCGTAAGGAACTTTGGAAGCGAGGGTAATGAGGCAAGGGCCGGCGAGCGAACGGACAAAATTTAGAGACAAATTGAAATTTTGGCTCTTTAGATAGAGCCTTGTTTAGTTCCAAAATTTTTAGCAAAATAGCCACTGCAGTATTTTTGTTTGTATTTGATAAATATTATTCAAGCATAGACTAACTAGACTTAAAAGATTCATCTCGCATATTATAGGTAAACTATATAATTAGTTATTTATTTTATTTATATTTAATGCTCAATACATGTGCCACAAGATTCGATGTGACGGAAAATCTGAAAAATTTTACAAAATCTTTTAGAAACTAATCAAGGCCCTATATAGACATGCTCAAGGGGGCAAAATGTTAAATATCTCGGGCCGAATTGGTCCCCAGCAAAACGCGCCTCCCCCCACGTCTCCGCACATTACAGCACGGCCACACCAACGCAACGACATGGACACCGCCGCCGCCTCACTCTTCCCCCCCGCCGCCGCGAAGCCCCGAGGCGTCCTCTCTCCTCTCCACGTTTCCCGAAGCGGCCTCGTACCCCGTCAGCGCTCCCTCCTCGCTGTTCGCTGTGCCCACTTCAGTGCCCCTCCTCCACCTCCGCCTCTCCCGCGCGCCGATTCCGATGATGCTGCCGCCAAGGCGCACCCGCGCCTCCGTCTCCGCCTGCTTGCCGAGGAGTTCCGTGCACTCCCATCTGATGCAGACCGCGCGCGCCGGCTCCTCTCCCTCGCGGCCGCGCTCCCGAGGCTCCCGGAGCCCGACCGCGCTCAGGGCAACCGCGTCATGGGCTGCGTCGCGCGGGTGTGGCTCGTCGCCCGCTGCAACGCGGCAACGGGCTGGCGGATGCGGTTCGCGGCGGACTCCGACTCTGACCTCTCGCGTGGGTACTGCGCCTGCCTCGTCGCCGCACTGGACGGGGCCAAGCCTGAGGACGTCCTCGCCGTCGACCCCGCCGATCCCGACCTCGCCCCGCTCGGGGCGGGGATAACGGCGGCCCGGTCGCGGGCCAGCACGTGGCACAACGTGCTTGTCGGCATGCAGAAGCGGGCGCGCACGGCCATCGCGGCGCGAGAGGGTAGGCACCCCGGGAAGCCGTTTCCGTCGCTCGTCATCGCTCGCGACGGCGCCGTCCGCGCGCAGGGCAGCTACGCCGAGGCGCAGGTGAGCTCCTTTATCCGATCCTCATGGTCCGTTGATTTATCCGGAGTTGGCTATATGAATGTTCGTGGCACTTCTTTTTTTTTTTTTTTTCTTTTGATACATGTTCGTGGTACTGTTGGTCTCGAACGACTTGCTACATGAATGTTCGTGGCACTATTGGTCTAATGAATGAAAAGACGTGGCTTGTCTCAACAAGTGGGGAATTTAGGCCTTGTTTAGTTCCCAACAAATTTTAAGATTCCCCGTCACATCAAATCTTACGCCACATGTATGGAGTATTAAATTTAGACGAAAACAAAAACTAATTACACAGTTTGCTTGTAAATCGAGAGATAAATCTTTTGACCCTAATTAGTCTATGATTGGACAATATTTGCCACAAACAAACGAAAGTGCTACGGTACGCAAAATCTAAAATTTTTGTCAACTAAACAAGGCCTTACTAGTATAATAGCTCGGTGTGTTATCCTTTTACACAATGTCTGAAGAAGTTGTGCTTTTCCTTGGGTAGATTCGACGTGAAGAATCTGCCAAGGATGGGACTCCATTTCCCTTTTTCCACTAAAGTTAGCAACACCGAATAAAAGATATCTTTTCTATTAGCTCATGCATTTTTCTTTTTTTTGATCGATCAGGAAGGAGCTGACTCTGGTCAGCCTGTGTGTAGGGAATGGACCAGCTAGTGTCAACATCAGCCTTATTTTTCCACTTTGTGTGGTCATATTAGCATCTTGCTTACATGGGAATATCATTTACTAAAAAGATTGCACTCAGCCTTTTCCACAAAGGTTTTCCCATTTTATATATCTTTTTGCCATGGAACTTAAGGGAACTTTGTGTGGTGTCTCTACAACTGTAAATGTCAAAAATTAAGATTAGTTGCTTCTGAGGAGGCTCTATGAATTTACCACGATCGAATGATTACTCTAGCATTGTAAAAGACTAATAATCATATAGTTGCGAAAAAAATCAGATGAGAGCCGTAACAATCATTATATCATTCCACAGCAATAGTTCAATTGTCCTGTTACTGTTTCTGTTTTTAACACCATCGTACCCTCATCTATTGCAGCTCTCCTCATCCTTGTCCCAATTCCCAACTGAATAAAAGAAGACGTGTGTGATATGAGTCATGTCCCCTCTAACCTATTATAGTTGGTATTGCCCATTATTGGAGCTGCCTGTAAGATGAATACAGGATTACAGGAATGATGATAAATAAGCAGCTTGGCGATAGTTAGTCATCATAATCTACACAAGAAGTAAATATTCTAGTGTCTCAAGGGGATCAGTTGCAGCATTGTAATGTTAGATGCTTAAGAGCTGTGAAGCTTATTAGATGGCTCCATCCTTCCCCAGTATTGTTGATGGTGTATTCAAATTAGTGGAACCTATAGATTAGTGGTAGAGTTGATGCTCTGTGGAACTGCAAAGATATGATTTCTTGCTTGACAACATCATGTGGCTTCAGACATCCTGCCCACATTCACTAGTCATCTATGTACCAACGTTTGCACTAAAGGATGCTACTTATAAAAAAGGAAATTTGGTTGTGAATCTGACAAAAAATGACAGCTTAAATTAGCTTGAACGTATCATTTTACTGTAAGTCTTCATATTGATTTCTGCATGAAGCAACTCACTAAAATTTAATGTTTAATTGCAGGCGATGTTTTTATCTCCGGACGAGTCCAAGATTTCAGGCCTTGTGAATACCCTGAAAGAGAAAAAAATTGGGGTTGTTGCACACTTTTATATGGATCCTGAGGTGCAAGGCATACTTACTGCTGCAAAGAAGCAGTGGCCCCACATCCAAATATCTGATTCCTTGATTATGGCAGATAGTGCTGTTAAAATGGCTGAAGCAGGATGTGACTATATTACAGTTCTAGGTGTTGACTTCATGTCAGAAAATGTTCGGTCAATACTTGATCAAGAAGGATTTAATAAGGTACTTTTTTAATTAGTGTTTCCAGAAGTCTAATTGTCATGTCATTTATCACTAAAAGCATACTGTGAGAATCAAGCTAAAATGAGTAGGTTTATATATACACTTTTATCATTTTTTTTCTTGAAAACTATACACTTGTATCATGTTACTACGTTAGTGAAATAGTGAAGTAACATCATTTGGTAACCTTGTTATGAGCTAATTCTCTTTCTAGTTCAGTCTCCACTTTTATACACTAGCCTGGAGTGGCAGCTCGGATGAATTCCAGAACGATCCTAGTCAGATCCAGTTTATCTGTTGTGTTACCATTATATCATTTGCGGACTAGCACTTTCTGAACTTTGATCTTACTGTGGATGTGATTATGCAAAATACAGAGAAAGTTTGTAGTAAAAGAAGATTTTTAACCATAATCAGACTATTGAAGCAGAACGAATGACTGACTGTTGCCGTACTTACATTGGTTAAGGTAATAAGTGATATCTTGGTTATATGATGTTTGAATAAGTCCGACCAAAATAGTTGTCAACTTCAGCAAATCATGAATGTCATTCTTTGTTGTTTTCACATGGATATCCCACAATATCATGTGGGGGCTGTTAAACTTTCTGATTTCTTGATTAGGCCCTAGAAGGGTAGCAATATAGTCACATACATGGGCCTAGCCTCATGAGCCTGCATATACATACTCCAACACCCCCCCGCAGTCTGAACTATCGGCGCAGCGGAGTTTGCAGACTGGACAGAAAAGAAGAAAGAAGTACAACACACGAGCCCCCCACAGACGCAACTAGCCATTGGTGATGTTGAGGCTAGAGCGGAACTCGGTGAAGGTCGAGGACGGGAGACCCTTGAAGATGTCGACGAACTGGGAGGTGGTCGGGACGTGGAGGACCCGAACATCGCCGATGGCGACTCGATCCCAGACGAAGTGTAGATCGATCTCCACATGCTTGGTCCTCTGGTGCTGGACCGGGTTGGTGGAGAGGTACACCGCACTGACGTTGTCGCAGTAGACTAGTGCGCTGCGGGAGAGAGGGCTGTGAAGCTCGACAAGGAGCTGCCGGAGCCAGGAAGCCTCAGCCACGCCGTTAGCGACAGCGCAGTACTCCGCCTCGCCACTGGAGCGGGAGACGACCGGCTGGCGCTTGGACGACTAGGACATCAGGTTGCCGCCTAGGAAAACGGCGTAGCCGGAGGTAGAGCGGCGAGTGTCCGGACACTCGGCCCAGTCGGCGTCAGTGTAGACGACGAGCTCGGTGGAGGACGACCGTCGGTGAAGGAGACCGAAGTCGACGGTGCCGCGGAGGTAGCGAAGGATCCGCTTGAGAGCTGTGAGGTGTGGCTCCCGGGGATCATGCATATGAAGACATCTGCTGAACTGCATAGGTGATGTCCGGCCAGGTGAAGGTGAGATACTGAAGTGCCTCGGCAAGACTCTGATATGCAGTGGGATCTATCACACTTCCTTTGATAGCTTGCCCTGTGTGTCAACTGGAGTGGAGCAGGGCTTGCAGTCAGTCATCCCAGCTCTCTCCAGGATATCAAGAGTGTACTGCCGTTGGTGAAGGAGTAATCCAGCAGGGTGAGGCTCAACAGTGACCCCAAGAAAGTGATGTAGTGCACCTAGATCCTTCATAGCAAACTCTTGCTAAAGAGAGGCGATGATCCGCCGAAGGAGTGACTCACTGGAGGCTGAGGACAATGTCATCAACATAGAGCAGCAGGTATGCAGTCTCAGCGCCATGGTGATAGATGAACAAAGAGGTATCTGACTTAGCCTCCACAAACCCCAGAGTCAGTAGAAAGGCAGCAAACCGATGGTTCCATGCCCGGGGGGTCTGCTTGAGGCCGTAGAGAGACTTGTTGAGCCGACACACCATGTCGGGATGAGAAGAGTCAACAAACCCCGCCGGCTGACTGCGGTAATCTCAGTGAGAACGCCTTGTAGGAAGGCATTCTTGACGTTCAGCTGATGCACGAGCCACCCGCGTGTGAGAGCCAGCGAGAACACCGTGCGGACGGTGGCAGGCTTCACCACCGGGCTGAAGGTCTCGTCGTAGTCGATGCCGGGGCGCTGAGTGAAGCCCCGGAGAACCCAGCGAGCCTTGTACCGCTCAAGAGTGCCGTCAGCCCGGCGCTTGCGGGTCTAGATCCACTTGCCGGTGACGATGTTGGAGCCCGGGGGACGAGGGATCAGATCCCAGGTCTGGTTGGCGTGGAGGGCCGCGTACTCCTCTTCCATCGCGTGGCGCCGATGAGGTTCCAGCAAAGCCTCGCGGACGGAAGAGGGCACCGGGGAGACCTGCGAGTCCCCGGGCATCGTCGCAAGAGCCCGGGGCTGTAGGGTACCATCCGCGGTGTGAGCCATGCGGGGACCGGCTGCCGTGGTGTGAGCCACGCGGGAACCGGCCGAGGACGTGGCTTCGACGTCGGGCGAGGCAGGTATGCCGAGGATCTGCTTCGCCTCGGCGACCTGGCGAGCCAGGGCGTCGGCCACGTCGCGCTCGCGCTCCCAGGCGATGGCGGCCTCACGCACGCGGGCCATGCCCTCCGCAACGGTGGTCCGTGCAGCGACGAGGGCGGCGACGCTGTGGAGGTGGGAAGCCGGAGGCAGGGCGGTGAAGCGCAGGAGCGTGTCGTTGGCGCCGGCCGGCATCCCCAGCCCGGCGGCCATGGCAGCAACAGCCCCTGCAGCCATGGCTCCAGGCCCTACGTCCACGGCCAGGGCGTCGACACCGGTTAAGGCGCCTGTGGCGTCAGCAGCGGCGTCCGCAGGCAGGGCACCCGCATCTGCCCTGGCGCCCACGGCCAAGAGGGAGGCGGCGGCACTGGGCGTCCCCTGAAGACGGGCAGTGGCGCCCCCTGGCGGGCGAGCGCCTGGCGCGGACGCGTGGGAGACGTCGGGCGGGCGGACAACGCCGGGCGCTGCCACATGCAGGGTGTCGTGCGGGCGTGGCGGGCGGACGCCGCCGGGCGCGGCTAGACCTGGTGGAGCCGCCACCGGACGGGCGGGCGCGGCCCCCAGCGGACGACCGCCAGGTTTGGGTGCAGCCCCCCGCGGAGATGCAGAGGCGGGCAAACGACGGTCGACAGTTGGATCGGCGGCGGCGGCTGTGATCTGCGCCCAGGTAGAGGAGAAAGAGGTGGGAAGCTGTGGAAGTAGGTGGGGGATGGAGGAGGTTGGCCAGCCATGGCAGAGGCGCGCGCCGGCCAGCCGGCGGCGGCGACTGGGGAGGAGAGGGAGGGAAGAGAGAGAACCTAGTTGGATACCATGTTAAACTTTCTGATTTCTTGATTAGGCTAACCCTAGAAGGGTAGCAATATAGTCACATACATGGGCCTCATGGGCCTGCATATACATACTCCAACAGGGGCGCCAATATCAAAGGCGCTCCAGGGCCCGAGGCGCAGCCGCGACCAACTGTAGTTAATGACAATTAGTAGTCTGGGGAAAGGATAGAATTAATGAAAGATTAATAAGGATAATTAATGGGAAGAGAACCAAGGAGCTTGTGGCTGGCGCTTAGGGGCCGGGTAGTCTCCTAATGTACCTCTGCTGCTCTTAATCTCTTCCCCCTGCTGGTCGGTAGCCAGGTGAACCAGGTAATGGTGCCAGGGTTTTTGCCTAGCTACCGAGCAGCAGGGGATGAGATTAACAGCAGCATGAGGTAGATTAGGAGATAACTTGTTTCTTCATTGCCTTCTCATAAGCTGATTACAGGGTATAGGACTGCCCAGCCCCTAGGGGCCAGCCACAAGCTCCTTGGTTCTCTCCCCGTTAATTATTCTTAATCTCTCACTAATTCTATCCTTTCCCCAAACTACTAATTGTCATTAACTACAGCTGGTGCCCCTTTGGTCTCGAGCCCAGGAGCGCCTTTGATATTGGCGCACCCACATGACACACAACCTAAGGGTATGTTTGGATACTGTGGGCTAATTGTTAGCTAGCTAATTTAGCTCAAATTAGCTGTAGTGCATCCAAACAAGAGGGCTAATAGGTGGAATTTTTTAGCCAAGTCTCCAACTAGTTGTTAGCCAACTGGCTAGTTTGTTTGGGCTAATTTTAGCCAACTAGTAACTAGCCATGTATATCCAAACATTCCCGAATGGTGTGTTTGTTTGAGGGCAGAGTTGGATGGGGATTGGTTTGATGGATGACGAGCTATTTTTCTGTTTAGTCAGATGGACGAGAGTGGATGGAATGACAATAATTGACTAATTGTATCTATTATCTAATAATAATAACAACTAATTATACACTAGTAAATATGCACTAACACTAACTTTATCATGATAATCACTAATTATAGATAAAATATGTTAATTAGTACTTCTACCTTAATTGGCACACAAAACATGCACTAATCAACATATTAGCACTTACCAAACTAATCTTGTCATCAGAATTATTACTCCATCCTAGATTATACGGCATAACCACCTCTGGTTCAAAGACCAAGGAGTGTATTTAATTCTCTCTCTTAACACTAGTACTACTACATGATGTACACATGTCTAGAGAGCACGACTTGTATTATGGGACTTAAATAAAAAGTGGTTACACCTTATATATATTAGGATAGAGGGAGTATGTTATGACAGGCGTCAAGTATACAAGGTGCAAGCCCATTAGTGGCTAGGCGCAGCCTGTTAGGAGGGCTAAAGGCCATATTTATCTTGTCATTCAGTTATTTAGATGATTATTATTATTTAGAGAGGACTATAAATATTAGTAAGGACTTGGAGATTGAATTAAGCAGAAACAATATATTTGTTTCCGGCTTCCTCCGGGAGCCGGGACATGCCCCAGCCACCCTCTGCCCTAGCTGTGCCGGCGCCACCCCACTTCCTCGCGAGATCACGGCGCCCCGCCGTGGTCCCTCACGGTTCTAGCCTCGTCCCCTGATCCCTCACAGCTACAACCTCCGCATTGTCAAGGGCAGGACCCCGGTTCCTATCAGAGTAATTAGTAATATAATATACTAATAATCCTTAATTTATTTACAGATGACAAAGATTAGAAAATATGGATGAGCTCATCCACCAATTTTTTGGTGGCCATTGTATCCAGCATCTAGTAGGGATATTTCTTGTAGTGGATATCCATGTCCAACCAATCTAACAAACCAAACACCACCTATCCATTGATGACCATCTCCCATCCATGGGTATCCATCCAACCAAACACACCCCTAATGACTCCGTAACTCCGCAACATGCAGGCACTAATTCTTGGTGGATTTATGCAGGTTGTCGTTTATAGAATGTCTAGTGAACCAATTGGCTGTTCATTAGCAGATGCTGCTTCAAGTTGTGAATATACTCATTTTTTGAGGGAAGCTTCGAGATGTTATCCGTCTTTGCATGTTATTTACATTAATACTTCGCTGGAAACAAAAGCTCATGCTCATGAACTTGTTCCTACAATAACTTGCACCTCTTCTAATGTTGTTCCAACTATATTACAGGTACATGTTTTGCTTCTGAGAATTATATGAGTGGACATTTTATTTGTATTTCATTTTTATTTTACTTATCCTGTAATCAAGCTTTCTTAACTTCGTATATTTTAGGCATTTGCCCAAATACCAGATCTTAATGTCTGGTATGGTCCTGATTCATATATGGGTGCAAACATAGCAGATTTATTTCAGAGAATGGCTACAATGGCAGATGAAGAAATTGCAAAAATTCATCCAGACCACAACAGAAAATCTATAAGTTCATTGCTGCCACGTCTACACTATTACCAGGTTGCGTGATTTTGTTCCTCACCTGTGCTTTAGGAAGTTTACTCCCAGACATTTTTATTCAAGTATGGATACTGTGATCTCAATTCGAATGAATTTTGAAGATCTAAGCTTTGGATCTCATTTTCTTTATTTTCTATAAAGCATATTTTGTTTCTGAATTTGTCTTCCACTTTTATTTCTATAATTGTTCAAATTTGCAAAGGTCAGATTTCTTCACAAACACCAGTTTTTAGATTGATCTGTATATTTCTGAAAGAAGTGTTTCGGATATTCTCTTGTTTATCTTTAATTTATAACCAAACATTGATTTGTGTTTAATATCTATATCCCTACACAATACACCAATTGCATTCTTTGCTATGTCCATCCAATAATGTGTCCCAAATCAAACCTTATGTAAACTTTCCTATCTTTTGTCAAGGGCATCGGGGCTTAGGTGGCAGGACCTCGGCCACAGAGCTCGTAGTCTCGATCAGTAGTGGGGCGAGGTTTTTCCCCTTGGTTGATGTTGAAGAAGGGAGATTAGGAGTGGGATAATTTGTATTGCTTAACCTGATGGAGTCTCATGCAAGATGTAAATAGGCCCTTGGCCACAAGCAAACTAGAGATGGAACTCTCGAACTCAAGGCATGGCTGATAGCCCGCCTAACCAAACACTGTGGTCCCGTTCCTTGGGCGCGGTGATTGCGCGCGCCTATGTTGCGCACTCCTGGCCGCATCCCTGGCACGTGCCCTGCGCATGTACTGCTAGGCCCACATGACATATTTGCTATGCTCACCCAATTTTTCGGCCCATATGACCCACAAGGCTCTCTATATATAGTCATCTCCACTATTGGAGTTATTACCTTCTCAATGTTGGCCAGGTAAGACACTTAGAGTGGGGAATTTGGTTCTGCCAAAGGGCAGCATGGCCATAGGCCGCTTATTCTCATTGTATAGAGAAAGCAAACTTGGTTTACAAGGAATAGTGAAACTACTACAACATATCTACTGCATAAAGTAGATGCTTACTTAGATGCCAAGACAACTGGATGATAATAGCATTACTAGGAATAGTAAATAGCTAAAGTAGATAACTAGATACATTAGAGAGTAGCACTTGGCTTAACTCTCATTTCTACACCTAAGCCTTGTGCTCACCCTTGGAGGATCTGTTTCAGCCCATTCCTCTCCCTCATCTCTTGGAACTTGGCCTTGCCTAGTGACTTGGTGAGGATATCAGCCAGCTGATGAGTAGTGGCAATGTGGTTGGCCTTGATGCTTTCATCTTCCAGGCAACTTCTAATGAAGTGATACTTGATCTTGATGTGCTTGTTCCCCTCATGGAAGACTGGATTCTTAGCCAGAGCTAGAGCAGACTTACTAGCCACCTTCAGCTCAACCACCTTGACATGCCTATTGAGAAGCTCTCCCAATAGCCTTGACAGCCACAATGCTTGGGTTGCTGCAGTGGTGGTGGCGATATACTTGGCTTCACAGCTTGATAGAGCCACCACCTTCTGCTTGAGGGATTGCCAGCTGACCAAGCAATTGCCGAGGAAGAACATGGTTCTGCTCGTGCTCTTGCTTGTCTCGATGTCGCCGGTGAGGTCACTGTCGCAGTAGCCGATGAAGCGCGCTGTGCCGGGAGCCTAGTGTAGTGTAGACCGTAGTCGAGGGTGCCCGCCACGTATTGAAGGATGCGCTTGATTGCCTGCTGATGCTCCACCGTGGCCCGCTCCATGAACCGGCTCATGAACGCAAACGCCAAGTTCGGCCGGGTGTGCACCAGGTAGTGCAGACGCCGATGAGCCGCCGGTAGTGCGTACGCCAACTTCCGCCGTGCTGTGCCGAATGAGCCTCAGATGCTTCTCCATTGGAGTGTAGGTTGGGTTGCAGCTAGTCATGCTGCTGAGCTTGAGGATGCACTTGGCGTAGTGAGTCGGGCAGAGGGTCATGCCATTGGCATCTTGGCGCACCTTGACACCGGGGTAGAAGAAGAGGAGGCCAAGGTCACTCATGTCGAAGACCTATTTCATCTGCGCCTTGAATGTCTCCACTTCTCGTTCCTCTACACCAGTGATGATGAGGTCATCGACGTAGACGGCAAAGAGCAGGACAGCGCCCGCTGCCCCGTCGGTACATCGCCGCCTCGTGCGCGCTTTGCTGGAAGTCCACCTCCTTGAGTGTGGTGTCCAGCTTTGCGTTTTAGGTGTGCGGGGCCTGCCATAGGCCGTAGAGTGCCTTGCGGAGGTGGTAGACCTTGCCTTCTTCTCTGGCGACAGCGAAGCCGGGTGGCTGCTGCACGTACACCTCTTGGAGGTCGCCGTTTAGAAAGGCGAACTTCACATCCATGTGGTGGATACGCCAGCCTTCTTGAGCCGCCAGCATGAGGACTCAAACCGATTCCATGCACACCATCGGGTCGAACACGATGTCGTAGTCAACCCCCTCTTGCTGGATGAAGCCACGTGCCACCAATCGCGCCTTATGCTTGATCTCTGCCCCCAGCTCGTCCTTCTTGAGCTTGAACACCCATTTCATGATGATGGGACGGTGGCAATCGGGTAGGGAGACCAGCTCCCAAGTGCGCAGTTCTGCTCTATGGACTTGATCTCTTGCTCCATTGCTGCTGCCGTGCTGGATCACCTTGTGCCTCAGCGTAGTTGGCAGGCTTGCCGACGTGCGTCTGGTGCAGCTTGGCAAACATATGCTGTGCTGAAGGAGGCGGAGGCTGATTGCCGATGATGTTGGTCATCGTGCGGTAGCATAGAGGCTCATCGTCATAGTAGGCATCCAAATGGTCCTCGTCCTCCAGTGGTGTGGTATACTCGACTTGAGGTTGATCGCCATGTGCTGATGCTGCTGGTTAAGCAGCTGCTGGGGATGCAGGTGGTGGTGGCCGGCTGTGGCGCTTGAGGAGTGCATGCTGCTACCGATGTGGCTCTGGGCTCCCTCGGATTTGGTGACAGTGAGCGCGACGCTGGTGGTGGTGTAGGCAACGCTGGTGATGAAGGTCCAGCCGCCACCAAAGATCTGTGCTCCCCCTGCTCCTCTAGGCCACCAGGACTCGACGGTGAAATCACTTGCCGCTGATGCCGAGCCACTAGGATCTGGCTTGGACCAGTCCCAGCCATGGCCTTCGTCGAAGACGACGTCGCACGCCACCTTCACACGCTGAGTCAGTGGGTCGAGAATGCGGTAGGCCTTCTCTCCCTCTGCATACCCGATGAAGACACTAGGCTTGCTGCGATCGACGAGCTTACCCAAGTGGTTTAGCTCCTTGGTGTATCCGAGGCAGTCGAACGTCTTCAAGTGCCCGGCCGCTGTCGTGCAACAGCGCTAGGCCTTATAGCGGGGGTCTTGCTTTGCAAGCTTCTGGTTGGCGAGCGACTGTGAACTGCCATCGTCACCGCCTTCCCCCAATACAAGGCCAGCATCCCTCTTTGCCAATGTCACTAGCATGAAGCCCTCATTGATCATGGGTTTTAAGCATCATGAGTTTGCTAAGGAGATGTGGGACCACCTGCAGGGAGATATATTCAGAACAGCGACACTTTTTGCTTACCCTAACAAAGGCCTTCATGAGCTTCAGCAAAATGAGATGTCCATAGAGGACTCAAGCGCGCTGACGAGTAAAGGCTTGGTCGGTGGGGCCTTGATGGGGATCGGGATCACGACCTAGCAATTAGCGTGGGATGGGTGTGAGTTTTGGGTTTGTTTGAACCCGGTAGGTAGTTTGGGTGGGTTGGTGTAGAATAATATTGGGTGTAGAATAACATGTAACTCAATGATTCAATCAATCTAATATGCATGAAGGGTTCCACGCTATTAGTGAGGACATTATAGAATTTGGCAGCTGGCAAGCATGGTGCCCATAGACATTGAACTTGACAGCGGCGTTGAGGTTGCTAGTGGTGTGTGTTGTCACCCATGGACATTGTACCATATGAATCTGATGTCACAGCATGGACTGTTACAGCGCGTGGCCCTGGGCCATGACAGTGTGGCGGAGCAATGATATACTTGAAGAACTAGAGATAAAAACCATGTAATACCTGCCCAAACCTATGATTACCCTGATGACAAATCTCCCAACTAATTGGCTAACTTTAAGCTAAAGCAAACTAACTAAAACTAATCTTTAAGCTAATGCTGATTCCTCTGATGCTGCTGCTTCTTTTGCACCTGTTATACTGTAATCCCCACACGACATGCACACTATTGGGTACACTTTCTGTCCTAGATATCTCTCCGTTTGGCATTTTGGGCACCACTAAATAGACATGGTTTATAAAGCAGTAAACATGTGTCAGTTTTACTATGAACTGGCATATACAAGTATAAGATTTTTCTTAGTTCCTCAATTGTACAAAAATGTTTTGACTTCGTTAACTTTTGGGACAATGGAATATATGAATGGATTGCCTGATGGGTTGTATTTATTGAGTTGCATGCACCAACCAGTTCAACCCAAAAGTTTAAGCTGATGGGGAGAGGTGGACAATTCACTTATATTCCAACACTCCCCATCACGTGGAGGCTCACTCAGGCCTCAAACGTGGAATAGGAGCGAGCAACAATTATTTTATTTAATTGCGCTAACCAGGATTTGAACTCGAGATCTGTTCAACCCAAAAGATTAAGCTGATGAGGAGAGGTGAGCAATTCACTTATATTCCAACACTTCCCCTCACGTGGAGGCTCCCTCAGGCCTCAAATGTGGAATAGGACTTGGGAGATTTGGAAGCATCGTAATACTTGTGTCTTCGATATGAAGAGGCCAAGTGTTCATGAAGTCCTTGCGGCAATTAGCTCAGAGGGTAGGCTTTGGTGCTCGGCTGGGGCCGCCAAACTCCAGGAAGTTCTTTATAGGTCGCTGCCTCATGGGGCTTAGGGCTTGGAGACTTTTGGTCGTTTTTTCATGTTCTTGATGTGGTGATTAGGTAAATCCAAAGTACAGTGTGTGTGGGCGTGTGTGAATTGTGGGGTGTGTGTGGGTATTGGGTCTCTTGGACCTGTGTACCTGTTTTCTACCTTAATGAAATGACGCGCAGTTCTCCTGCGCTGTTCGAGAAAAAAAAATATGTGGAATAGGAGCGAGCAACAATTATTTTATTTAATTGCGCTAACCAGGATTCGAACTCGAGACCTCTGGCTTTGATACCATATTGAGTTGCATGCACCGACCAGTTCAACCCAAAAGCTTAA
>Ga0182004_10001042_pt1 | contig 19385 bp, 15 predicted proteins | sample Sormic07211540_1_FD_120479 | JGI IMG/M metagenome (GOLD analysis project Ga0182004, IMG submission 120479) | Endophyte microbial communities from Sorghum bicolor roots, Mead, Nebraska, USA - 072115-40_1 MetaG | ecosystem: Host-associated > Plants > Roots > Unclassified | place: USA: Nebraska...
CCCCCCCCCCCCCCCCCCGCCCAAAAAAAAAAGCAAAATGCTTTCTGTTTTTTTCTTGTCCCACATAAAAAAATGACATCATTTTGCATGTCCTATAGCAAACTGCCCCCTTTATCATCTGTATTGTGTTTTGTTCACAGGCTTGGAACCTGCAGCAAGCTTCACGAATGAACTTTCTTATGAACAAAACTCGACAAATGGAGAAGTTGTTTGATCCGTCATTGTGTGAAAACACTCAGCTAAAGATGATACGAAGATGCATTGAGATAGGACTTTTGTGCACACAAGAGAATCCCATGGACCGGCCCACCATGCGAGAGATTCTTGATATGCTAGATGGCAAGAACAAGTTACCAACTCCAAGGAAACCAAGATACATCAAATGAAAAGACAGCCTCATCCGATGGGTTGTACTATATATATGTAGCACCACCAATATGGATAGATATGGTAATCTATTGAGAGGACCGCGAGCAACTTGAGTCATGAACCTAATCAATTTCAGAATTGTAGGCCTGGATTTTTTTTAACATAATATTATTTTAATAGAAAATATAGACAAAAAATATAATTTGGTAAAATGGCACTTCTAGCTAGAGAAAGGGAGTTTACAACAACCACATTACAAACCGTTAGGCATGAACCAGTTTTATCTTGTCGTCACAATTGGTCATACGGTTGCAAGACCTACACAATAGCAAGTATTTTCCATTGACAAAGGTGAGCAACGAGTCTGCCTCTGGAAAATGGTCACCATTTATCGGCCATTTCTAAAGACGGGCTCATGACTGCCTTTATGAACCGATGGACATCTATTAATATCATTTATGAAATTGAACCCAAGACGACCTAGTGACTGCTCAAAACACCTCTCAACCACTGCAGCACACACCCACTTCTGACTATATATAAGATGTCATCTTTTTATATCAATATTCATAATCTTATATTAAATATTTGGCTACTAAATAAACTTAAATGAAAAAAGTTTTAGCTACAAAGTTTTAAGTCTTTTTAAGCACTACAACTTTATTACTCCCTCTGTCCTATAATTACTACCCCTGTTTCAAAGAACAAAAAAGCATTTAATTCTCTCTCACAACACTAGTACTATTGCATTAATATATGTGAGATAGCACGTCTTATATTATGGGACAAAAAGTGGTTGTGCTTTAGACTGTGTCTCAGCAGCTAGAGATTGAGCATTGAGCCATAGATATGTAGTGAGATTTCTCGGAATCGGACAAGAACATATGCAGTCTATAGAAACCTCACTAAGTTTCGACTAAAGTTACAATTCTTACTGACTAGAACCTCCTCATTGGATAATCATGGGTCCCGATCATGGATTCATACCACGTGTCCATGCGCAAGCATTTAACTCCAGGTCAAAATATTTGCCCAGCAACAACCAAGCGCTCCCGGTTGCATAGTTGCCCAGGGTACAAGATGATCTCATACCCAACAAGCTACAACTAAAGTCTATAACCATACTGCTTGACATGAATTACTCAAGAATAGAGGTTGCCACAGTACTTTGTAAAGGTTTTTGGACATAGAAACTCCAGTCTTAAACTTGGGGGCGCATCACCTCTCAGCAATCAGGTACCAAATTTTTCAAAGAATATTTATGCAATGTCACTGGGGCACCTGTAGGAAACTATCAGCTGCCATAACCAAGCAATTAGGAGATGACCTTGGCACGAGTGGCTGGATCTTCCTTGTGTTCGATCCACATCATGAAAACATAACCAAGGCACCACAACAACACATACTGAAGTGGAACCCAGCACAGAAGTGCGACGAGGCTAAGCATACTCCCAACATACTGTGGGTCTTTGATATAGCCAAAGGGAAACTCTGTCACCCATGGGATCATCTTTCCAAATCGAACGCCATAGTATGTACCAGACTCACCAAGCAGCTGGTACACCCTGAAAAGAAACAAAGGTTTCAGGAACAAAAGCAATGAACTGTGCGTCCTTCATTACATTGAATACAATTTAGGGTCTTTACAGCTAGGTAAAATTTTAGTTGCAACTCTAACAAGACATGAGTGCGAAGTAACCGGATAATGAAACACAATATGGTGGCCAATTTCAGAATAGCAGAACAGACATAGGCAGATACTGTGAACAGCACGTATAACCAGAATACAATCCTTAGAGACAGGATGCACTATGAACTCCCTCACGTCCTCACAATACTATAGAAGAAAGCAGGGCAACACTCACAGTACAATTCCCATTCTGTGTACAAGTATTATGGAATATGACAAAATATAATTTGTATGACTGGACCAGGATCTTCTTGTGTTCAAACGACAAGATTTTCTGCTACATGTGTTTATCATTTTTCTAACTAATCGTGCCACTTAAATTATGTTTCACCTTTGTTACCCTTAGCCAGCCATCTAACTCTACTAGTTCTGTGACCACAACAGCCGGACCCATGCAGCAGTGCCAGCACGACATCTACTGGAGGCCTGATCTTTGGTGCTATCCACCTCTGATCTAATCTAGCTAGTATGCGTTAGATACAGAAGAGTAGTGATTTCATCTGTGTTCTATACATTATTTTTTATTTTACTAAATGTGCAGTGACGATGACAATTAATGTACTAAACTTAAGGCCATGGATTTTCGTATGCACAGAAACCACCGGTCCAATCGATGGATTCACTTGATGTAACACATACCCCACTAAATTCATTTACACTTACTCCATGAGGAGTTGTGCCAGTGTTTAGGTTGGCGAGCATTAAATTCTTTGGAGAAATACGTGACTGGGTTATACATATGCATTCAAATACAAGTTTTATGTCAATTGTTAAGGAATTCAAGAACCCCCTTATCTTGCAGTATGACCAGTCCACTATCTCGGTAGCACAATTATAAAGCCTTTTTAAGATATTTCAACATTCAACAGAGACAAAGTTTTATGGCAAGGACCTATCAAAGAAGATAGCCAAATAATAATTCAATGGAATAATTCCTCCCATGCCACCAAATAAACATTAAATCCAATGATATACCATTGACAGTGACTCTGGAGGGGCCCCATATGTCATAGACACCTTGATGGTATATCATGGATTGAGAATCAATACACTATCATGACCAATCTAGCAGCATATACATACTGGAAGACAAACGAACTTCAAAGTTTCGATGACTATGAACTCCCTCGTTATAGTACTATGTCCATGTAGTGTAGAAGTATTACGATATTGATAAAATGGAATGCATATGATGAGATCAGGATCTTCTTTGTACTAGTTCACACAGCAAGATTTTCTGCTACTCTTGTTTATCATTATTCAACTAGTGTTATGGCTGGAATTCTGTTTCGCCTTTGTAACCACTAGCCAGCCATCTAACTCTACTCATTTTGAGCGCACCAATCTTTGGTACTATCCACCTCTCTCCTAATCATTCACCTCAGCACTACCATCATTTTCCATTTTACTAAATCACAATCACAACTGAAACTTCAAGGCAGTGATTTCGACGCAAATGGAAATAAGCAAGCAATGAATTTACATAATGTTACACATACGGCATACCACACTAACTCCACTCACACCTTACACTATGACGACACCTACGGGTAACCAGTGTTAAGATTAGTCGGCATTAACCTCCTTGTTCAAAAAAGAAACACATAGGTTATCCATATGTGATAAAAAAAAGGCAAATTTGTTATCATCTGTTACAACAGTGAGTTGAGTCCCAAGCCTACAGCATGATCTTATCAGCATTTTGTGGTTTATCAACAATTTAACAGAGACAAATTTAGAATAAAAATCTATCAATGAAGATAGCACCATGATGCAAACCATTGGTTATATAAAGACAAGGAAAATTCCAAGAGATGGTGTACCATTAATCTACCAGTGTGCCTAAACCCATGAGTGTTAAAAGGGAGAAAATGATAATTGTTTGCCTAATCCACTTCCCTAGCCATTTCTTTGTACCTAGTTTCGAAATCACATTTACCAGTGTTTAATCACCTGAAGCAATTCTGCGGCTCCAAATGGAAAGAGAAATTAAGCCTTGCACAAGATACAACTGAAGTAATAAGTTATTCCTTCAAATTCTAAACCAGTAACCTCCAATTCCTACAGCTGAGAACCGTTGAATAGAATACAGTTAGTGTTATTCACCTAAGGTGAACAGAAGACGTCAGGCTTGGCATGAATCTTTTTCTTTAGGTGCAGGAGAGCTTAGACATATCTTCGGCCATGTATCATTGTGATAGCCAGTAGCTCAATTCATTCAAGGTAGTCCTTACAATTCGTAATTCAGTCAAGGCAGACAACAATACAAGAGCTCCTTAATCAAATGCGCCTTTGCACCAACAGAAACAGTTGCAAGCTGCAGAGATTCTAAAATCCCGCAGCTATTGCTTAAAGCGGGATGGATCATGTACGGTGCCTCGCCTACTGGGAGAACAAACAGGAGAAGGACGAATCGGTTACTCACTTGAAGTTGAGGTACTGGCCGACGGCGAGGAGGACGGGGCAGTAGAGCGGCGGGGGCCAGGAGAATGAAGCGACGGAGGCGAGCGCGAGGAGCTGAAGCGCCTTGATGGCGTGCGAGACCTGCGCCATCCGCCGGCACGGGTCGGCGCCGCGGCCGCACAAGTCCACCCAACGCTGTGGGTGGGTCCACAGCGCGTAGTAGAACGGGAACGGCAGCAGCACGCCCACGGCCGCCGCCGCGGCCGCCATGGAGACCATCTCAACGGGGGTCGGGGGTGCTCGAGTGTTCGCCGCAACGGTTTTGCAGTGACTTTTACCCTTTTTTAGCAATTGCAGTGAAATTTTCTGTGCTCACAAATTGGGGGTGCGGAGCCCGTGGGCTGTCTAATGGGCCCGGGGAAGTGGACCCAGAATTTGCATCATGAAAAATGTGTACTAAATTATATCTATATTATAATTTGTATATATCTCTTAGAGCTTTACAAATTACGTATATCTCAACAAACGGAACCAGAACAAAAGAAAGGCAAAAAACGGCGGATGGACAATGGACAAAGAAAAAAAGCTATAAATGTTCGTGGAAACATGACAACATGGATGCTACATATTTATAAAATATTTAAAACTTTAATTTATTTTGTGATGACTATGGCATTCATAATATAAGTTAATGTTAGCAATAATATGATAATGTCATACTAAGTCTTGTATCAAATTAAAATAGAGCCTTGATAGATTATTGCTCTCCCATGGTAAACTAAAAAATATATATACTCGTAAATATATATTGTAAAGTTAATTATCATAATTTGGTACTATATATTTGATCAATTTTTAATAAAAGAATTAATCCTAGTCACAAGGATATTAATAACTTAGTGTTAGGGATCTTTGTTTCTTTAAAAAAGATCAACAGTTCAATAGCTCTAGAAAAAAACAAATCCACATGATTCTCGATATGTGCCTCCTTTAAAAATACTCGTACGGATAGTGTCTGTGTATATGTGCTCGTAGAAATAGCGTGAGAGACAAAATAACTTGTCCAAGGTGCCATAGCCCTCATCATACGACCGAAGCTAGGTAGTCACTACGGGGTGCAAACGCACCCCCTCCCCCCTACCCCCCCCCCCTAATTTTGTAAAAAATAGTAGTATTTCCTATATTTTCACCATATGTGCATCCCCAATAGCACAACTCCATGCACCCACGAGGTAAGTGCCTCTCCCTCTAATTTGCTCTAGCTTCACCATTGCCTCATCAACGACTGGTATGAGGTGCCATCATCCACTAGCAAAGGGATGTGCGGGAGACAAAATGGCCAGAGATACATATAAGGTGGTTCTTATTTTTTTTATCCAAACAATTTTTGTAATTTAAATTTTAGAAATAATATATGTGTACAACCAAGCAAGAATATTAGATTTCAATTACATTCTGGCTAATTCAATTCTCACTGAAAGCAATTCCTAGAATCTTATTACTTCAATTGGATTCAATTTATAGAATCAAAACTAGGTGTAGTATTCAAACAGGACTCAAGACCACACAAGTTGTAACACATATCGGTATTGCAGCTAGCTAGATTCGTATTAGTCAATGTCCGAGAAATTCCTGAAAATATAAATAAAAAACAAAAATGCCTGAAACCAAAAAACACCCTTCGTTATTTAATGTTAGGGGCCGTTTGTATCCCTCGTTTTAGAGGAATTAAAATCTACATAATGGAGTAGGTTATTTGGCTTGAGATTTAAGATTCTATAACTCTTCCATACTCACAAATAAGACTATCTCAATTTGATAGGATAAGAGATGGAAATGGATTTTATAGATCACTATGTATAATTCTATTCTACAATTTATAGCACATTCTTTAACATATTTTTCTACAATAGAAATGTAACATATAAGTACATCCCTTGTATGCCTAACATAAATTTTTAATTATATTCCATACTATATTAGCTTAATTAATCTATGTCTAAATTATAATTATTAGAATAAATTTCAAGGATCCAAATGGACCCTAGGGTAAAATAAGATAGTTGCAAATACATATATACAATATGTGCATGGTATAGCTATAGTACAACAAGAGTATGGTTGATCGTATGACAAATGAATATGATAGAATATAGACTTTAAATTTGAGATGGATCATGAATGCATTCAACAATAAGTATTTTATCTAGAGTCTAGAGGTAGGCATTGTGCGATGGAGGTAAATAAATTTTTGGATCAACAGAGGAAGTATATAATAGCAGTAAATCTTTGGCAAGGCAACATTGCAGTTACTGATACAAAGAGGAGGTGGTTGTTATTTTTTCTATTTTTATCACGATTGCATATGAAAGTTTATTGCTAATTTGATACTGCTAGATATCGAGAGTTCTATCAACCACTATGCTTGTATCATAATTTTTTTCACTTGACTCATGCCCGATGAGCACTGTTTCTATAGGCAAATCTAACTTAACCTACTTGTATAGTATAAACTTTTTATATGATCATATTAATTATTGGTCAAAGATAACAAATTTTGAATTTTGAAATAGGTGCATGTGTTCTATTTGAGATCGAGGGGATAGTAGTACTAGTAAGAGTTAAGCAACATTTATTTATAGAAAATACAACGTCAAAGTCTTGATTTGTTTTGGTAATTGAGTAACAACATTAGGTGAACCAATGTTTTTCTTGTGAGATGACTAGGTGCTTAATTCACAAGCTAGTTGAGACATACATGGAGCTATAGAGGAGATGGCAAGGACCATGGAAGTGAAGTGCTCAACAAGTGATACAAGATGATGGAGATGGATAGAATAGGAAGCTAAAGTCTGAAGGCAAAGGTATTTGCACTGGCCTAAGGTGTGTAGAGAAGTGAATGGTCGGTTTTGAATAGATAGTGGTACAAGATGAATTCTTTTGCTAATGCAATTATCTAGTGCTACTAGTTGAGGACTATTGACACATGTGCTAGATTGAGTGGCATGGCGAGGAAGCAAGTGAAAACCTTTGCAAAATATTTTAAAAATGCTACCTCAGTGCTAAATGTGTTCGTATTTATGTGGAAATTAGTTTAGAGTTAGCCATTTGAAAAGGTTAGAGAAAATAAGTTCAGTGTGGTCTTTACACTCACTAGAATTGTTCTTTAGAGACACTGAAGAGTAAATGTGACTCATTTGCACCAGTTTGAACATTACACTAGCGTTTTCAATGGGTCACTAGATAACTCCACTTATCCTAGAGAGTGCACCATTAGAGTTAGTTAACGAGGTCGTGCATTTAAGTTTGAAAGAAAAAGACCATATTAGTGTTTTTTATTCCCATCTCAAAATAAAAGAATAAGTTATGGCAAAACTACCCCTTAATAGAATCTCATCTTTCAAATTTGTAAAGGCTAGCAAAAGATGACTCTTCATATTTGCATGAGGTTAATATATGAGTGGTAAAGAAATTTAATACCATTTATTTAGCAAGTACAAAGCTACATTGCTCCTGATTCCAAACAAACAAATGTTATTGTGTTGATGAGGACATACTAAATGCAACGTTTTGGTCACTACAAGCATCTTTAGTTGCCACCTTTAATAATGTTATGCCTCATAGCCTTCCTTTTAGCTTGATGCAAACGCTTGTTTGGGCATTTGCGGATGAAATGCCCTTCCTGCTTGGAGTAGAAATAAGCTCTTTTTGCTTGAATACTCTGACGGTTGGACATTGCCTGAGGATAAATAGTTGATGATGGACAGAACACTTGTGTACTATAGAGTTGGGGTTGAGCTTGATCTGGGCTTTCATAGATCTTTAGGGAAAACATGTGATCCCATTTGAGTGACAAGGTAGTTGTGAGAACTGTTATCTATTTGACTATGGAATGTCATTCTCCTCTTCTCTGCTATTTCATGTAGTTTGTTCTCCACTACCAATGCTTTATCTACGAGTTGCTCGAAGTTGTCAAATGAGTGAGCTACTAGTAGGTACTGAACACCAAGGTCTAAACCTTTCGATGAAGTGATCTTGCTTCTCATCAGTATCCACCTCGCTAGGGGCATAACGTGATAAGTGAATGAATTTATCTCGATACCCACTGATAGACATGGATCCTTGCTTTAAACTCAGAAACTCCTTCTTTTTCAACTTGATTAGTCCTGGTGGCATATGGTATGATCTAAAGCTATCCTTAAACTCCTGCCAGGTGATATTAGCTGGAGTTGCATGAGAGCGGGTGTAGAAGACCCACCAATCCAATGCTGCTCCTTGAAGCTGTCCAGAAGCATATAAGACCTTCTTTGTATCATTGCACAGAGCGATCTCTAGGTGCCTCTCCACTGATTTGAGCCAATTATCAGCTTCTATAGGCTCAGAACAATGATCAAAAATCGGCAGACAACCCTTCATAAATTCTCCATGACTATCCCTAGGTGGAGTTTGCATCTGTTGAGCTTGAGCTTGCTGGAAAGAAGTCAATATCTGAACCATTCCTTGCAAAATCTAAGTCTGCATAGCCATCATCTTCTCCATTGTCACAGGGGCCAAAGGAGATGGTGGGTTCTTGTTGCCAGTGTTGTTACTTGCGCCTCCAGTGTTGCTCATTGTATTAACCATCTTTTTGGGTGAAAAGAGGGTGATCATGGAAAGGGTATGAGCAAGATATAACGTGTGAAAATAAGGTATAGAATGCAAGATATCATAGCATGGTATAAAAAATTAGATACAAAGAACAAGAATATCACATAACATGATTCAAATAATAACAAGATTAAACCCCCCAACTAATCACTCCCTCCATTCCAAATTATAAAGATTTTGGTTTTTTAGACACAACTTTTGATATGCATTTTTAGATATACACTATATCTTGATTAGAGAAAAGCTAAAATGTCTTATAATTTGGAATGTAGCTAACAATAACTTTTGTTGTCATGGACAACAACCTACAATACATGACACACTTTACAAAGATGCAGCTCATGCATAAACATGATAACAAATACACAAGCAAGCCTAAACTAGTTACTAAATGTGCTTGAAACTAAGTGTTTCTTTAGACTAAATGGTGAAAAAAGACTCCTAGGATTTTTCCAATAAGTTGTAGCCATCTTTAGGATACAAAAGAGTGAGGTAAGAGATAGTCTTAAAAGCTTGTTGAGGCAAGGAATAAACACAAGAGGAATGAATTAACAAGCAACAAGTTGGGGATAAAAAAATAAGGCTAAGGATATAGTGTAACAGAAAATAGCAAAAGTTTCTAAGAATAGAACCAAGTGGATTATATGTGCACCAGAATCAGTTTTACACCCATACAATGACATCATTAGTGAATAATATAAATATTGCTTTAAATAAAATAATTTAATTATTACAAAGTTCACTCAAAGTCATTAACAAAAATAATTCAAACACATCAAAAACTAACTCGTATTGGAACATCTAATCTTCCATAGGTAGCTTACTATGGAACACATATGCCTAGACTCCTCTATCTAAGTACTCATTCAGTATTTTTCCAAAATAATAATAAAGCAAGCGTGAATATCATCGTACTCAGCATGCATAGGGAATGATATTCACATGCTTAAAACAAGGAATAACTAACACTAGTTATACTCCAGTAAGCTTATTAGTCATCACATTTCATTAATAAAGTGTGTTATCCCAAAACCATTAGCTGATTACATATAAATATAAATAAGTTAAATAACATAAAGTAAGCATATATGAAACATAGCATAAAAATTAATAATTAATATTAATATAAATATAACATGCGAGATCTAGGTCACTCATAACCGTGAGAAGAATTAGTATATTAGTTTTAGACACTCTTAGAGGTTGTAGATTTTTATCCACATGACATGATACTAGTTTTCCTAAGGTGGACAACTTATTAAACACTTCCAAAGTTAGGCAAGGTTTCACTACGAGGCCTTTCCAAAGGGTCCCTCGAAGCGTATTAGTTTATAGAGCACAAGTTGTAGAAGCAATCTCCCATACCTAGGATTTAGGCAAGCATAGGAGAAAACTCCTATATCCAAAGGCCACCTAATATAGAAGCCTTCTTCCATATCCATGTTAGTATGAAACTAATGTCCACACAAGGATCCTCTAATTAATTAGGCAAAACTAATGATGAGTTCGTGTGGTTGCAATCTTTTCTTGGATGTTCACTTCATGTTCTAATTAAATTCGTTACAAGGTATCACCATCAATTCCATATGCAATGATAAGGTGTATCAACAATTTATAAAATCATATATCGTAAATAAAAGCTAAAGCAACTAAGAATCTATGTTCATGTATCCTAGCTAACAAGGAACATTCTAGAACCTATGAAGTCCTTATGAGGTATGACATGTGCATGCAGTATATAATCAATGATAAATGAGACATCAAAATGATCAAGAACACTTGCCTTTTATAATTTTTTTTGTTGCTGCTTAGAGTCTTGAAAATCTCTCTTTAATGTTCACCACTTACTATCCTAAACATAGCGAACAATGATCATAGATCACATAAGCATATATATATGTAGATACAAATAAACAATTGAAGATAAGTAAAATAGTACACCAAGCAATAGAAACAAAATGAAAAAGGAATACTAAAATGTCCAATAGAAATAGAATGGAAAAGGAATACTAAAATGTTGATGCAATGTTTTCTTGGATGTTCATTCCATGTTCCAATTAAATTCATTACCAAGTATCACCATCAATTCCATATACAATAATAAGGTGTATCAACAATTTATAAGATCATCATATGTCGTAAATAAAAGGTAAAGCAACTAAGCATTTAATACTCTTCATATACCTAGCTAACAAGGAAGATTGTACATCCTATGAAGTCATCATGAGTAACTCACACATGCATGCAGTATGTATCAATGATAAATGGGATATCAAAAAGATCAAGGACACTTACTTTGTATAATGTTTTGTTGTTGTTGCGTCTTCAAAATCTTGCTCTTGAATAATGTTCACCAGTTGCTCTGCTTCTAAATGTACCAAACAACGATCACATGAGCATATATATTAGATACAACAAACAAATTAAGACAAATAAAATAGTACACCAAGAAATAGAAACAAAATGGAAAAGGAATACTAAAATGCTAAACATGTCCCTACGATGGTAGAAGAACGCAATAATCATTACATAAATATTCCGAGCTATATATATTTAGCATGGTAAAAAGGTATTTTCTAATAAAAGTTTACTAACATTAGACCGTGCAAACTATTAGTTTAGTTTAGTTAATCATTTACACAATAATATGCCAGAACAATGGTTTAGGAAAATATCATTACCAAATTTCTAAACCTTTGCAGCAATATATACAAAGCTACTCCCTCCATCCCAAATTGCAAGTCGTTTGACTTTTTTTACCCCAAGTTTGACCACTCGACTTATTCAAAAAATTTGTGCAAATATAGTCAAATTTTAAGTCATTCTTGAAGAACTTTTATTAATAAACCAATACACAATAAAAAAGTGATATTTTGTACAAAACTTTGAATAAGACGAGTGATCAAACTTGATATTAAAAAAGTCGAACAACTTACAATTTGGGATGGATTGAGTATATGCTAAAAACAACGCTAGTACACGAATATAGAGGGGTCTTTATATCATTGGATGAACTAATAATATATCAAAAGAATTATTGGACTGGCTGAGTTAGAACAGTTGGATGAAGAAGGATTAAACAAATGGCTAATTAACGTACTCTTAACCACATACAGTTAGAAACTTAGAATAGATTAAACCATGCATATAGGCAAAACTTCAGGATCCATATGCTGACTCAGGCGGCAAGGCAAAACTTAGACGGCAGAGGTGTCCAGAGAAGAAAATCACCGGCGGCAGGCGGCAGCACGACTTCGGCTCAAGTATATATAACGCAGCTGCAGATCGCGGGCGGAAGAACAGTGCTGACGGACGAGATCGACGTCGACGGCGGTCACGAGCTCGGCCAACGCTGGTGCAAAAGTAGGGCACGGGGCGTGGCGGCGGGTTGGGGCAGACGAGGCGCGCGACGACCCGATCGGGTTAGTGGTGGCAGCTGCCTCTTATGGCTCTCTCTCTATATATAAGACGTGGGCTGGGCATGGGGGCAAGGGTGTTAAGGCCCACATTGGGGGGATTAGGCCCATAGAAGTATGACGGTGATCTGATTTCCATTTCCGTCTACTCGTAAAAGGAATTTCCAACATGAAATGCTGCTGAGATATAGTAATTATTAATCATATAGTTCTCTGTTAGAACTCGCAAGCTTGGCAATGTCCGATTTTCTTTCTAAATTATCATGCTATATACTCCAGCACTCTGTTTGCCCCGGGCACTGCCGTTCCGATCGGAATGTACAAACGATGGAATTCAGAGAGGATCAATCGCAAATCAGAGTCAATTTAGTCCTTACAATATCATGTTGCATCAATGAATCATGAAAATCCTCTTTGTAAGAACAAAAAGTCGACCACGGCGGGTAGGAACACAAATTTTGTCGCAATACCAACACCAACACCCCATGTCAGCAGCAGGGAAGAACAGCACATCTGGGGACCTAACTCTACCTTGAACGGATTGGTACTATCCTATTACCTGCTTGGCACGCTCCAGAAAAGCATCAAAATTTCTGGACCTGTTCTTGTTGATTCACAGATTAAGCTCCATCCACCTATTCTGCATCGCCATCAACACCGTCGTCTTCAACATCTTCAATTTTTTGAGGTGCCACACTGTCTTCCACAACTGTAGGGTCATCATCTCTAGACACTTCAGGGCCTGGTCCTGCAGACACTTCAGGGCCTGGTCCTGCAGATACCTTAACCATTGCTGGGCGGAGTAATCTTTCCCCGAGTTTGAAACCTTTTCGAAATTCCTGGAGAATGATCCCCTCTTCGTACTCCGATGAATCTTCTCTCATAATAGCCTCATGAAGCTGAAACACAAGGTGCAATAAGGAATCATTTTAAAAGGAAAAAAAAAGACCCTTGCAAATGCTCGGATGTGGACAGCTATAAAGATTTAGCATTTCTGTTGCAGAAGTCAAATAGTCAATAGACTCTACCACCTGATTACACTGAAATACTAAAAATGTACGAGTAGATATGTAGTGTAGCAACAAAACTTTAAGTGGAATATGCAAATCTCAGAATTTAATTTTAGTCTAGATGATGTTTTGCTAAGACTAGCTTACCATAGGATCAAATGGTTTGCCAACAGTTTCGACATCTTCAACGCCCAGTGAATTCAGAATCTCAATAAATTGCTTATAAATGCTCTGGTAGCTATTATTTATTTTCTCCTCTCCCTCTGTTTCCACCTTTATTTGCATTTTTGCTCTTTCAAAGTTGTCGAGAACAGGCAAAAAGCTCTCTATAAGTTCCCCTTGCACATTTTCCATCATGTTAAGCTTCTCATTTTCTGTCCTTTTCCTGAAATTGTCAAAATCAGCACTGATCCTCAAGATACGCTCTCGTTGAGTTGCTAGTTCGGCATTTAGAGCAGTGATTTTGTTCAGAAGAGAGTTCTTCTCATCCTCGATAGAAAGTAAAAAGGACTCTATCTCAGCAGCTTTTGCTTCATCATCATTAATCAGAGCTTCTCTGTATGACTGCAGTGTTGTCACAATAATAGATGGAGTTTCATCTGTGCTTCCAGCACCATCATCTGCAGCACTATCTCCAGTAACTTCGGTTTCTGAATCCTCCTGCAGCATAGAAAAACAATATCATACAAAAAAGCCCAAGCATCCAATAGACAGATTATCTGTACATGGAGGTGGATAGAATTGATAATGAATTTCTTCGGCTTTTAAACAAGCATTCAAAGGAAAGCAAGATATTGTTGCACTATGCCATCTTTAAAGAAAATTCCAACCTAACATAATAGAACATTTTCCTTTAAATTATTATGTTGCTGTCATGTAATCTGCAGAAAGATTGCATCCCTGCACTGCAATTTAACTATTGTAAAGGCGTTACACAAATCAGTGCCATACTGTATCTAAAGCTAGAATGAAGGCTTCGATATATAACTTTTCAAATCCAAAGACCTCTAACAAAATTCCAACATAATAACATAATAGCATTTATAGTGAAATGCAACAAATCAATGTCCTCAACCAACAAGATTGTGCATTTTGCTATACTTCAAGGATCAAACAGGAGACTAGCATCTTCATGAATTAGCACAGGTGCACAGGCATGCAGCTGGGTACTGCTATTGCTGTCACACCATCAGAGTGGCAGCATCACATGAAAGTGTTTTTACAAGTACAGATAAGTTCCACTAAACAAAGATGCACCACTGATGCGACTACCCTACTTTTCCAAGGTTTTCCATAAAAGTGCAGCACCCTGGTTTTTCTAACAGATAGCTAATGCTTTCGAATTAGTGAAACTTTGGCAGTCATTACTTGCAAAAGTCCTATCCAATACTCGCTCTAATATTGATCAAACTTCAAAAGAAATTTACATTAGACTAGTGAGTGTGAGTTATGAAGCCAACAAGCTTATATTGAAAATGAATCATAATTTAGCATAACTTAACATGAATTTCCGAATGTTTCCCAGCGAAAATATAACTATCATGGACAGCGAGGCTATATAGTTTAAGTATCACAACTGTCCTACATTGCTAAATCAGGATCTTCTTGAGGACCACCTAAAAATCACTAATCATGACTAACCAAGGTCTTTACAGGGCACTGAAGAAGGCAAAGCAGAAATCTTCATGATTTACCAAACAACATACTGAAAGATTTTTAACTGGACATAAAACAACTCAAGAATGTAGGTCCAGCTGCTTATTCCCCCAAATTACAGCACTTATGTATCCCCAGCCATATAATCAAAACATAGCGAAAAGAAGCGGTAGCTTTGACAAAAATTGTGTATCTACCTACTCCAAACAAGTAAGAGCAAATAATTCGTTGTCAGAAGTGAATGCAGATCATTACCATCACTAAACAGACCATAGGCAACCCTGTTGTTCAAAGAATGAACAACATGTCACCTCCGGTTCATATTTTTCTACTTCAAATTTACTAGGACGCTAACGATATCAGGAATCTCACAGCTATTCTTCACAATTGAAGCAACCACCCGTCCATTGGACACAGAGGAACGACAGAGGTTACACGAGCTACGGCCACCAGAACACCCACCCTCACCTGCGTCGCCGTCTGCGCAGCCTCGTCGGCCTCGGTGGCGGCCAGGCGCCGGAACCGGGCCCCGTCGCGACAGAAGACGTGCGGAGTCGGCAGCAGCCACGCCCGGAGCGGTCGGGCGGGCGCGCGCCGGGAGCAGGCGAGCCGCAGGCACCGCCCACGCGGCTCCCGTGCGGGCAGCGGCGACGAGGGCGGGGGCGCGAGGGCCGCGGCCGTGCGGAGTAAGGCAGCCATGGGCGCGCGGTCGCCGGTGGAGGGCCGGCGCGGAGAGGAGTTTTGTTTGCGCTCGGATGCGGCCTGCGGGGGAGGTACGAGATAACCCTCGCCTTCAGATGGATGGGTGGGGAATGGATCGAGAATTCGAGATGGCTCCTTGCTTGCTTTTGTATTTTCCCGAAGAGTGGAGAGACTCTCGAGCACTCTCAGCAATAATTTTGCACATTAAATTCACAAGAAGCGTGTTAAATTTTCACAACAAGGAGTTACACCCAAAATGCTAAAATATTTTGGATTCAGATCACTTTTTTACATTTGAGAACTAAACACTTTAAAGTTGTCAAAAAAGATATCCTATAAACTTTTGTGTTTTGCGAAGTAGGAGGTCTAAAACCGTGTAAATGTTCTTGGGTGACATATATGCTCTCACACTTATTTGCACCAAAAGATTTGGTATGTATCTAAACACCAACCTGTAAAGTTTGTATTTGTAAAAAATATAGCGAAAAGATTTTGGTCATAAAAAATTTGCATTATTTAGGAATTAAACAGGCCCTAATTTAGAAAAAAAATAAAGAATCTTTTATTTATGCTACTCACTTCGTCCCCAAATAAAATGTATTTCATTTTACCTAAGTCAATTGATTTCAAATTTGATCAAATTTATAAAAAAAATAAAACTTTTGACAACCTAGGCTCAATCAGAAACATTATGAAATATATTATTATAACTTACCTTTTTTATGTGTGGAAATAGTGTTTCTTAATCAAACACGCTTACAAGGCTTAACTTGGTCTAAGTGACACGCCACGCAGTTTTATTCACAAAGAATGTTCCATGACGAATCTAGAGTTAGACCTGAGCCAAAACAAAACTATTGTCTTGCTCTCAAACACATTCGAGATCACCTTAATTAGACTCTATACAAGAAGTTATCATGGATTTAGTGCATGGCTGTCTGATTCTGAGACAAAATCTAACTCTGAGTTAAAATTAATCAGAGCTCCACACTTTGACATGTTCATAAGCAACACACCCATATTCCTCAGAATCAAACTATCACAAGAATTCAATAGCATAGCATCCTTAGAAACAATAGTATAAAGTGAGAGTAATGAATTCATTTCATGACTTAAGTGACGTGCACGACCTTAAGTAATTGGTCGTTGTAAAGGTTGTTTACAACAGCAATGTCCTCATCACGCTGCCTTTCGTTTTACTTCTGCTATCCACTAGACTAGATTTCCTTGGAAGTAGTCGTCTGTAGTGCTATGCTTGAATATGGTGGTTCTTTGACTTTTAGAATAATAACTTGCCAATAGTGTCGCCGAGCTAGTTTGCCATCGTCACTATCTTCATCAACACTGATTGCGCAATAGCTTTCTTCTCGATCAACGACAGTGACTACGCAGTTAGGCTGGGCCTACGCCTCCTTCTCTAGGACTAGGACTTTCATATTGTACCACATCATCCGCTCTGTTGCCTAATGGTATACGTACATCCTAGCATGTGGTTTAACTTATATTTTAGGCTTATAGTTTCAAACCATATTTTGAGCTTCCGGTTTCAATTCAAACCTATGAAATTTTAGTGAAGGTCCAAACCTAAACATGTCATCTGAAATCTCAATCCATGCTCCACCAAAACAAAGTAATCCGGTCTCAAAACCATTAGCAGGGCTAATAATACCTCAACACCTTTAGGGATACGAGCGGTTTTGTCTGCGAACCCATAAATAATTGTGGGTTTGTAGATAAACTCGTTTGCATCCATAACAAGCTCATCCATCAGTAGTGGCCATGATGTTGTGTGCTACATGTATCCCAGATGCGTTTTGTAATTCAAATACTAAACTTTGAGAAGAAGTTGAGCTTTGTAAAGAGACATGAATGTTGCAATTGGACTCATTTGGCTTACTGCATGCATGGTCAAAGAACTCCAAATTTAACAAAGTATTCTGAAGGTTTGCTGCTGACTTGCTAGCAACAACATATGGACGAGTCCACTGGTGTGAGCATCAATCTAGCCCCACAAGATAAGTGGTTTAAATGGTTCTTAATATTGAGAACCATGCAGCTGAGATTAATGCTTGTTTTGTCTTACCATATGTGCTTGTGTGCACATGTAATTGGTTCTATGTAATGTTTTTTTTTAAAAAAATTTGGTTTTATGTATATGTCGGTGCCCGATATCTTAACTTGCTTTTGTAAAAATGGAAAAAAAAGGAACTTGACAGCTCCATTCTCATTACCAGCTAGGAACTAGAAGCAAACAGAATCAATCGTGCACTGCAACAGTAACATGCAATTAGGCATCATAGCCGGTTCACTTAAAACCAGTAGTGATATTTCTCGCCAAAAAAACAAAAAAAATGATATGCGAGAAGCCAGTAGATATATACCAGCGGTGATCCAACCAACCGGTTGACGACGGTATAAATTCTGTTTGGTACGGGTGAGGGCTGACAGTGGTGATGATACACCACCAACCTCGACTGTGCAATCGCCAATTGCGTCCGTGCCGTGGACCCCTACAGCCTGAGTACAATCGTAATCCGCGCGGAGGAAGCTACGGCCACACGGAGTCCGTGTCAGTGTCGTCACCTACTTGCAACCGGCCAGGGTTGGCGAACACCCACCAGCCACCAACACCCAACAAGCAATATGGAGCTCGACTCGAGTCTTGACCTAATCCTCATCTTTCTTGTTGCCACGTTGTCCACGCGTGTGGTTCGGGCTACTACATATACTAGTAGGAAACGCGCGCCCATGCGCACGATTAGAAAGGATACTGATGATTGTTGATTGGAGAAGATGCACACATTAATACTATGTATATGTTTATCTATAGAATGCCTTTGCTGATATCTATGTACATTTTGTCCATGCTCGGATATGAAATAATGTTATATACACCAGAGAGCAAAGCTATGTATATAGAGCAGTTTATGCAACAGCTATAGATATTAGGTCTATCATACACAAAGTCTTGGTGGCCATACGAAAGCACTGCAGAGTGGTAGGTAGCAATATTACATAGCATCAGCAGGATGTGTAGGCTAATTCCTGCAAAATGCAGTGCATAAAAGTACCAGATAGTGGTAGGCCTAAATATTACTAAAGGCACCGAGTCCGTGGACTATAGAATTTGTTGGGCTGTGATAGAGCCGGTAAGATAAACCAAGGTTCATGTTGAGATCAAACTCCCATCCTTGTTCATCATCGTCTGAGTTGCTGATCGATGACTCGGTGTCAGGATGATGTGGTCATGTACCTGTCAGGAATTAGGAGAAATGTGTCTATAAAGAACTACAATAAATGTATTGTTACTGTATATTATTCCATAGGTTGTTGGAATCAGACGAGTTTTGTAGAAGCCATCAAGGGTACATCTATGTTAATTGCAGAGATAATATGATTTTTTAAGAGGGGCTGTGTTAATGTGAGTGTGGGTACAAGGAGTATGGGTAAATAGAGTACGACATGTATAGGCAGAAAATATATGTTAGGTTC
>Ga0182004_10001043_pt1 | contig 19375 bp, 11 predicted proteins | sample Sormic07211540_1_FD_120479 | JGI IMG/M metagenome (GOLD analysis project Ga0182004, IMG submission 120479) | Endophyte microbial communities from Sorghum bicolor roots, Mead, Nebraska, USA - 072115-40_1 MetaG | ecosystem: Host-associated > Plants > Roots > Unclassified | place: USA: Nebraska...
AAAAGACGAAGAGCCAGAAAGGCAAAACCAACAACGAGAGAAGGGAAAAGAGAAGGCACTAGGAAGGAAGAAAGGCTCAGAGGATCAGAGAAACAGAGAAGTTCAAAAGGAGAGAGGGGAGGAGGACAACAAAGGAAGAGAAACAGATCGAAGGAACAGAGGAACAAGGGAGAAAGAGAGCAGCTACAGGAGCCACGGAAGCCGGCCTAGCCCAAGCCTACGTCGTTGAGTCCGCTTTCGCATCCAGCCCGCCGGCGACGTCAGCGCTTACATGGACCTCACCAGGCTCCGGCTGCTGGCTGCAGCCTCCACAAGTGCACAGGTCGAGAACTCGCTCGCATAACACTACGATCCGTTCAAAAAGAAAACTTTCTTTTAAGTAGTGAAACAGTTTTTAGTTTGATCATATTTACATAAAAGACTAACATTTATAAAGGCAAAGAAATATTATTAGACTAATGGTGATAAATAGATTTTCATAGTATATCTATTTATGAACACAAATATTAATAACTTTTTTTCTATAAATTTATTGCTCCACAGTCGCCTAGGCTATTGCCCCACAGTCGGTCATCCTTGACACCCAACTCACTCACATCCTAAACCTTGAAAAAGAAATCATCATTGTCTGTCCTACCTACTATACAGTACTCTCAGATATGAAAATGGTATCTGGAGAGTGGAGACTCGAGATTGATCCCTCCACCTTCTCATATCCTATGCCTAAAAAAAAAATCATCATTATCTGCTCTACCTCCTAATATTATATGAAAATAATTGCCCTCATCGCTGTAGCTTCTTTAGGCTGCAATCGCGGCTGCCGCTGCAAGAAAACAACTATTATATACTATAGCTAGTAGTACAAACAGCTGCAACCACAGCCTAATAAGCTGCAGTGAGAATTTTGAATAACCTCTAGACAACTATGAGGCGACCGTGGTCACCGTCCTCGTCACCCTAACTCACAATCAGATGTTACAAAACAGAACGAATCCCCATTTCTCGATCTACTCAGCATCATCAGATGTGGAAATAGTGTCTAATAATAAAGATTTAATTGTAGCAAACTTCCACTCTTCCAGGCGTCGGCGATCAGAAAAATCATTGCATGGAATAGCGGTCGTTCACACATCTTTGTTTTTTCCCCCAAATTTCGAATAAGAAACTGTCGGAGAAAAAAAAAGGTCTTATCCTGCCAATAAATCAATTGAGACTTTGAGAGTGGGTTTCTTGGAATGCTCTTACTTTCCGCCGCCATGACAGTGACAGCCTCCGAACATCGCTCATGGTGTTGGCGGTTGACTGCTCGTCTGGAACCCGTGTTTCTTTGGGCCTAAAATATTACATAATAAATATATAAAATGTAAACAAAGCGAGGGCACAGCCTGCACTGAGCTTATATTAGTACCCTGATGATCGAGGTGTTGTGTGCACTCACTCCAGGAAGGAGGGGGGGTGGTGGTTATCGTAAATCGTCATTGATCGCGTCATCGCGAGGCTGCGAAGATGGGGAAGGAGGCGGCGGCAGCAGCGTTGTCGTCGACGACGACGGTGGTGCTGGCCGTGAACGGCAAGCGGTACGAGGCGGCCGGCGTCGACCCGTCGATGTCGCTGCTGGAGTTCCTGCGCACCCAGACGCCCGTCAGAGGCCCCAAGCTCGGCTGCGGCGAAGGTATGTACGTATATGTGATGTCAGAGCGCCATTGTTGAGCCTTACAGTATGGCAGCATCCGAGCCAAACAGAAGAGAGAACCTTCCAAGCACACATATAAGCTTTCCTTCGAGTTTCCTATCATGGGCAACGACGGTAGTTGGACAAGATACCAGTGCCTTTTCGTTTCATGATCATGCATGGCACTAGCTGCCATTATCTTTCGTCCATTTTTCATCACTTGGAGTTCCCAGTGGATCTAGCTAGCTTCCATTTTCCATGTTCCTCCTTTCTTTTCTTTTCTTTTCTTTTTTTTTTTTGCTTGGGAGTTGGGATGTCACCATCACACGGATTACAGGAATCTTAATACGCGCAGATTAGCAGCAATAAAAATCCATCTACAAGAAAACTAATCAAAAGAATTAATTAATCAAAGATACTTAAGAGTATTTATGTAGGGAAAGGAAAGGTAGAGATTGATAAATCTATGCTCACGGACTTTTCATTATCTAATGGCTTAGATTAAATCAAAGAGTCTATGCCTAATATAATTGTGAGATTAATCCACAAAAATAGAAAAATAAGAAAACACACACATTGTTGGATTTTATGATGATTAGTCTTAGATTAAATCAAGAATTTGATATATACTTCCTCTAAGACAATTTAAGAGAACACTCAAACGATGCATGTACTCATAGATTATTTCAATTATAGAATTGTTCCTCAAATTGTAGCTTCCTTTTTAACAAACCTTGCGAAATCAAAACATAGTTATTATGTAGAATACATTGTATTTCAATACAAATTTTAGAAGCCATATGCGCTCTGTTTCAGGACAGAGGGAGTAATACAATGATAAGATTAACAAAAAAAAGAAAATATCCTACACCATTATATTTAAGATAATTTAATTGCCAAAGATAACAAAAAAGTCCATGTAAAGAAAGTAGATTTGAAATAATAAAAAAATAAGAAAAAATAATTTCATTTTCATGTAAGTTGAGAAAGAAATACTTAAATACTGATTCCATCTAAAACACACAACTACAAAAGGCAAAAAAAAATATTTTTTTTTGAAATTAATGTAAAGAAAATGGTACCTATATAATGTGTCCATGTAAACTATAATTAGTAAAATGCTAAATTCAATACAAAAATCTATGGAAAAATAAATAATTTTCTTACTTTGGGAAAAGTATCTAATGAGAAGTTTAATGTATTATAATAAGTAAAATTACCACATCGGCCATATATAATCTAAATTATGGCCAACTATATTTATCAAATGAATTGAAATAAGTAAATAATAATGAAAACTACAATATAGATAGAATTGGTATGAAAATAGGTATAGTAGTGTAGAATTCAATCGACACACTCCAACTTATAGTAATAAAAAAACACAAAAACGTTATAGGAGGGATTATAAGCATGCACAATAGCTATCCAACCTGAACATCAACGTCTTGGCATGCCCATGAAAAATTATTCAGGTCACTACTACCTCCTCCATCATGCTCTATGCCTCGCCAGCTCAGTATGTCTTCTTGTAGTGGCTCTAAGCTAGGCATGCAATTTTTTTCGGTGTTCGTGGCGGGGAAATTTTACGTCTCCAGTGACATGGGTGAATGGAAATAACCAAACAAAATGTTGATTCCAACAATTGTGGCTAAAAGCTCACAACTTTCATAGCAGTGACCCAGGCAAAAAATACATATTCCATCCTGTGACCTGTATTTGTTCTCAGGCAGGACCGCAGAACTGGACAGACCATTGTAGTTAAAAAGAATAATTATGTTTTACAAAAAATCATGTATTATATTTGGGACATACTACACAGGAAGCTAATACTACAAGAAACTGGGGTTATCTTTTGAGCTATACTATTTTTCTTATAACGAAGTTACAGTTTGAACTCTGAATGACCCAAGTGCACTTTTTAAACTGGAATTAGCATCAGCTTCTACTTTCATCTAGTGAAGATAAAAGAGCTAACCTACTCCACTTTTACCATTCACCTTATGGCAGGTGGCTGCGGTGCATGCGTGGTCCTCATCTCCAAGTACGACCCGGCCACCGACGAGGCGACCGAGTTCTCGGCAAGCTCCTGTCTGACGCTGCTCCACAGCGTGGACCGTTGCTCGGTGATCACCAGTGAGGGCATCGGCAACACCAAGGATGGTTACCACCCCGTGCAGAAGCGCCTGGCTGGCTTCCACGCCTCTCAGTGTGGCTTCTGCACGCCTGGCATGTGCATGTCCATCTTCTCCGCTCTCGTTAAGGCCGACAAGAAAGATGGCCGCCCCAACCCACAAGCAGGCTTCTCCAAGCTGACCACCAAAGAGGCTGAGAAGGCAGTCTCAGGCAACCTTTGCCGCTGCACTGGCTACAGGCCCATCGTCGACGCCTGCAAAAGCTTTGCCTCTGATGTTGACCTCGAGGACCTGGGCCTCAACTGCTTCTGGAAGAAGGGTGACGAACCGGCAGAAGTCAGCAAGCTGCCCGGCTACAACAGTGGTGCCATCTGCACTTTTCCAGAGTTCCTCAAATCTGAGATCAAGTCCACTCTGAAGCAGGCGAATGATGTTCCAGTTGCAGTCTCTGATGACGGCTGGTACCATCCTAAGAGCATTGAAGAGCTCCACAGGTTGTTTGATTCCAACTGGTTTGATGAAAATTCTGTGAAGATTGTGGCTTCAAACACTGGGTCTGGAGTGTACAAGGATCAGGACCTCTATGACAAGTACATTGACATCAAAGGAATCCCAGAGCTTTCAGTCATCAACAGAAGCAGCGAAGGAATTGAGCTTGGATCAGTCGTGTCCATCTCTAAAGCTATTGAGGTGCTGTTAGATGGAAGTTTGGTCTTCAGAAAGATTGCTGATCACCTAAACAAAGTGGCTTCACCGTTTGTTCGGAACACTGCAACCATAGGTGGAAACATAATCATGGCACAAAGGTTGCCATTCGCATCAGACATTGCAACTGTACTACTAGCTGCAGGTTCGAAAGTCACAATCCAGGTTGCTTCAAAAAGGTTGTGCTTCACTCTGGAGGAGTTCCTGCAGCAGCCTCCATGTGATTATAGGACCCTGCTGCTGAGCATATTTATCCCAGAATGGGGTTCAGATGATGTCACCTTTGAGACTTTCCGAGCAGCACCTCGTCCACTTGGCAATGCTGTCTCATATGTCAATTCAGCTTTCTTGGCAAGGACTTCAGTAGATGCAGCATCAAGGGACCATCTCGTTGATGATATATGTCTAGTGTTTGGTGCGTATGGAGCCGATCATGCTATTAGAGCTAGGAAAGTTGAGGATTACCTGAAGGGCAAAACAGTGAGCTCGTCTGTTATACTTGAAGCTGTTCGGTTGCTTAAAGAGATTGTTAAACCATCAGAAGGCACAACACATCCTGAGTATAGAATCAGCTTGGCTGTCAGTTTCTTGTTTACCTTCCTATCCTCCCTTGCCAATAGCTTGAATGAATCTGCAAGGGTTAATGATCCCAATGGTTCTTATAATAATGGAGACACAAACGGCACCATTGAGCACTCACCAGAGAAGCAACTTAAGTTGGACAGCAATGATTTGCCAATACGATCAAGACAAGAAATATTTTTCACTGATGAATACAAGCCAGTTGGCAAACCAATTAAGAAAGCCGGGGCAGAGATCCAAGCTTCAGGTAAACAATCTTCTTGCGAATTTGCAATACACAAATAAATATGTTCATAAGTTCACCATAACCTTTTTCTTCACCATAGTCTTATTGGAAGACATCATATAATGATCCTTCTGTTCATTCCAACCTCATTAAGTTTTAGTCATCGCTGAACTGTTCAATAAGCTCCATCCCTGATCATTTTTAGTGTCTGCAGTTTCTCCACAAGATAACGTCCTTAACAATAGTTTCTCCACAAGATAACGTCCTTAACAATAGTCCTTTTACTCACACAGGGGAAGCTGTGTACGTTGATGATATTCCTGCTCCCAAAGATTGCCTCTATGGAGCATTTATCTATAGCACACACCCTCATGCCCATGTAAAGGCTATCAACTTTAAACCATCTTTAGCTTCTCAGAAGGTCATCACAGTTATCACTGCAAAGGATATTCCCAGCGGTGGACAAAATGTTGGTTACAGCTACCCAATGTTGGGAGAAGAAGCACTTTTTGCAGATCCAGTTGCTGAGTTTGCTGGTCAAAAAATCGGTGTTGTGGTAATGTTTCCTAAGTTCTCTTTCACAAAAGTATTCTTATGTTTATGTCTTTCCAACCCTGCTGCATCATGTTGGTTTTTCAATCACTCAGATTGCTCAAACACAGAAGTATGCCTACATGGCGGCAAAGCAAGCCGTCATTGAGTATAGCACAGAAAATCTGCAGCCACCAATTCTGACAATAGAAGATGCAATCCAACGAAGCAGCTACTTCGAAACCCTCCCATTTTTAGCTCCAAAGCCAGTTGGTGATTACAACCAAGGGATGTCTGAAGCTGATCACAAGATTTTATCAGCAGAGGTGCATACTTTGTAATGTTTAAAAGGGATGTATACTTGACCTTCCCACAAGGCCAAACAACTCATGCTTGGTATTTTTTTCTACAGGTAAAAATTGAATCCCAATACTATTTCTACATGGAGACACAAGTGGCACTAGCTATTCCTGATGAAGATAACTGTATAACCATCTATTCATCGACACAATTACCCGAGGTCACACAAAATGTGGTTGCAAAGTGCCTTGGCATTCCATTTCATAATGTCCGCATCATCACCAGAAGGGTCGGAGGAGGCTTTGGTGGAAAGGGATTCAAAGGAATGCCTGTAAGCCCTAAATAACTAGAGCTCATGCTGAACTATTCTATTCTCAACTACCAATGTACCGCCAACTAATATTCATAATGTGATCAGATTGAGACACAATGTGTTATACATGACTATGAATTCCCTCTTTGTCAGGTCGCATGTGCATGTGCGGTTGCTGCATTCAAGCTACAGCGTCCAGTTCGGATGTACCTCGATCGCAAGACAGACATGATAATGGCAGGCGGTCGGCATCCTATGAAGGTGAAGTACTCCGTTGGGTTCAAGTCAGATGGCAAGATCACAGCCTTGCACCTTGATCTTGGGATCAATGCTGGAATATCCCCGGATATGAGTCCAATCATCGCAGCACCTATTATAGGTGCTCTCAAAAAGTACAATTGGGGCAATCTTGCATTTGACACCAAGGTCTGCAAGACAAATGTTTCATCAAAATCGGCAGTGAGGGCTCCTGGAGATGCACAGGGCTCTTTCATCGCTGAAGCCATTATTGAGCATGTTGCCTCGGCACTTTCAGTCAGCACTAACACCATAAGGAGAAAGAACCTTCATGATTTTGAGAGCCTTGTGGTGTTCTACGGAGATAGTGCAGGTGAAGCTTCTACATACAGCCTTGTTACCATGTTCGATAAGTTGGCCTCCTCTCCAGAATACCAACACCGAGCTGCAATGGTGGAGCACTTCAACAGAAGCAACAAGTGGAAGAAGCGTGGCATTTCTTGTGTGCCAGTTACATATGGGGTGCGGCTTCAGCCAGCTCCAGGCAAGGTGTCTATCATGAATGATGGTTCCATTGCTGTTGAGGTTGGAGGGGTTGAGATAGGCCAAGGGTTGTGGACAAAAGTGAAGCAGATGACTGCATTTGGATTGGGACAGTTGTGTCCTGATGGCGGCGAAAGCCTCCTGGACAAGGTGCGGGTCATACAGGCCGACACATTGAGCATGATCCAGGGAGGGGTCACCGGTGGGAGCACCACTTCTGAAACTAGCTGTGAAGCAGTTCGACAGTCGTGTGTTGCGCTCGTCGAGAGGCTGAAGCCAATCAAGGAGAATCTGGAGGCTAAGGCTGGCACAGTGGAATGGAGTGCCTTGATTGCTCAGGTGAGCATTGTCAATTCCAATTTTCTCATTGCCATGCCAAGAAGAACAATTGTTTAAGCTTTGTCGCCTTTCTTTGAGACATTAACAAACAACAAGCAATAGCACTACCAATTTAGTGAGGAGACACTACAGTTCTGACAAACACAATATTTGTTTGTATTTCAATTGGCCATGTCATTTTACTAATCACTTGCAGGCAAGTATGGCGAGTGTGAACTTATCTGCGCATGCATACTGGACCCCTGATCCAACTTTCACAAGCTATTTGAATTATGGAGCTGGCGTTAGTGAGGTACCCCTTATCCAAATTGCATGAAAAAGCACTGCAAGCCCAGTTAGCAAGTCCAAATTGTTGGAGGCTGCAGCTTCAGTCCTACCCAATGCTGACACACGATTGGAAATTTCATCACAGGTGGAAATTGATGTCCTGACAGGAGCAACAACAATTCTAAGGAGTGACCTTGTCTACGATTGCGGGCAAAGCTTGAACCCTGCTGTCGATTTGGGCCAGGTCAGCCCCAAAATAAAACCTGCACCTGCTGTTCACTTCAAAGGAAATATGCTGCTCCTCTAAACATTATCCATCATTAACACAGGTGGAAGGTGCATTCATCCAAGGAGTAGGCTTCTTCACAAACGAGGAGTACGCAACCAACTCTGACGGGTTGGTTATCCACGATGGCACATGGACATACAAGATCCCCACTGTCGACACCATCCCAAAGGAGTTCAATGTTGAGCTAATCAAGAGCGCCCGTGACCAGAAGCGTGTCCTCTCTTCCAAAGGTAAGCATGTTCTCACAATTCAATCCCCTTCCATTCCCACATACTATTAGCTGCAATTTGGAACTCACCAACAATTGTTGCCTGCAACCTTGACATAATATGCTTGGGATTTTTGTTTGCAGCATCGGGTGAGCCGCCACTTCTTCTAGCTTCATCGGTGCACTGTGCAATGAGGGAGGCCATCAGGGCCGCCAGGAAGGAATTCTCGGTCTGCACTGGTCCAGCGAACTCCCCCATCACGTTCCAGATGGACGTGCCGGCGACGATGCCTGTCGTCAAGGAGCTCTGCGGCCTGGATATTGTGGAGAGGTACCTGGAGAGCGTGTCCGCTGCCAGCCCAACAACCACTGCGAAAGCATAAATCCAGTAGGCGCACTGCCCATGACATGCCGAGCTTGCCTGTGTGTTAGCTCTGATGTACAGAAGAAGAGGTAGCAATGGCGAGCTGTGATCTTGTGAATCAGGATTCATGAACAGTAGAGGGAAAAACAAAGTAAATAAGTGTTGGGCAGGCGAATGTGTAGATGAAATCATGTGATTCAACTGGATTTTGAAAAAAAAAATGCAATGCATCTTCATTCGTACACCTAGGTTCGCACAATCGCACTACTTACCTTGCCACCTAGGTTAGCCCTCGTCGCGACCTTCACCGCCAGCTTCTTCCTCGCGCGCTGGGTGGATGCGGGATAGGGTTGGCACAATGGCACCTTGGCACGGCCGCGGTGCATTCCGGCCGCCGCCGCCGCCGCCGCCAACATAGACAGTCTCGGGTAACCGGCGCTGTCGGCTGTGGCTTGGTGCGACTTTGGTCTCTCTTGATTCTCAGGCCTTTTTAAGTTTCGCAAAAAAAATTCTAATTCACATTTTACGGTAAATACATGAAGCATTAAATATAAATAAAAAACTAATTATACAGTTCATCAGTAATTTACGAAACAAATCTTTTAAACCTAGTTAGTTTATTATTAGATAATATTTATCAAATACAAACGAAAGTGCTACAGTATCTATTTTGTAAAAAAATAGAACTAAACAAGACCTTAAGTCAGAAAACAAAAATTACTGATATTTATAACTATAATAATTAGTAAGTATCTAATTATGAACTAACTAACTAAACTTAAAAGATTTATTTCATAAAACATATAGAAACTATATAATTAATTATTTTTTATTTATATTTAATATTTCATATCTAAATATTAAATGAGTTGGTAAAAAGTCGACTTTTAATCTAATGGATGTCCCCGCACGTGCAGGTCGCCACTTTTTTTTTATACTGCCCCACGCAAATTTAGGGCCTGCTTTGTTCGACAACCAAAATTTGCCTTGTCAAAGATTTGACAGCCAAAAATTAGGTAAAAAGATGTCTTGTTTAGATGCAAAAAGTTTTGTAAAATGGATACTGTAGCATTTTGGTTTGTATTTAATAAATATGTCCAATCATAAACTAACTACGCTCAAAAGATTCGTCTGGCAAATTATAGGTAAATTGTGCAATTAATATTTAATGCTCCATGCATATGCCACAAGTTTCGATATGACGAGTAATCTGAATTTTTTTGTAAAATTTCTTAGGAACTAAACAAGGCCAGAGTTGTCAAAGATTTGGCAAGTCAAATGTGAGTGAGAAGTTGATAAGTTTTGGTAGCCAACCAAATACTAGCTAAAATCATGGCTTGCTAAATTCTTAGCATGATAAATTTTGGTCATGAACTAAAAAGGCCCTAGTCGATCTAACTTAAATTTGATTGAATGATGAGGAAAAATATCAACATTTCAGTCTTTAAATAAGTGTACTACAAAAATTTAGTATGATAAGCATTAGTATAATGTTTATGTAAATTTAGTCAAATTTAAGATAGTAAGTGATTGATTCATAGTTATAACTTTTACATTTTTAGTTTTGTGTTTGAGGTCTTGAGCCTAGTGTTCTACTACTAGTGATATTGATGGCTAATTGTTTGTTGCTAAAAAATAGCCATAGATGGTCCAAACAATTTTCTTCTATATGACATATTGACATTGGCTTTCTTTTGATCCCCAATTTGACACTTTGTCTAGTTTCATTGGCTTGCCATGAGAATAATCACATAAGGGGAAAAAAAAGCCACTGGGAGAGAACATAGCACGAGGCACCAGAATAGCACTATAGCAGCTTTGGGAGGTTCTAGCACGGGCAAAAGTTGCCTAAAATATTTAGAATACACAAGAAATCCACCATGGCCAGCTACCGCAAAAGCTCAAGGTGTTGCACAAGACCATAGGAGCAAAATGATAAATTTCGTTTGCTGTTAACGGGTCTGCTTGGTTCACAGTCAAATTTTGTGCCAAACTAAAATATGAGCAAGTTCAAGATATTTGGCATATAATTGGTCTGGTACCAAAATTTTAGCAATACCTTCCAAGAATATGACAAATTGACAAGACATATTTCTCTTGTGGCAGTAAACCAAGTATGAACATTGCTTATCTTACTAAAATAGTGATCTGCCCTAATATTTGTATACTCACATTTTGGCTTGCCCTAGAATTGGTATGGCTTTAGTCTTCAACCAATGCAAGATGCTAAAACGAATTGTAGTGTCAAATAAATTGGACTGCTACCACAACATGTTGCACCATGCTGCTCTACTCCCATGCGGCCATGCCGCCACCCCCCACCTTTGTGTCTGTGCCGACTGCTATCCGGTCCCCAAGATCGACACACGTGTTCTTCGAGCCTTAGTCCTCCTCCTTGTGTCAATGGTCCACTGTCTAAGAGTGAGGGGACCGATTCTGGTATTAGTGGGGTCAAAGGGTCTTATAGGTGAGGCTGGAGCCGATGTGTCCAACTTGGATAGCCACGTAGACAAAATTGAGAGGTAAAACTAGGTTAAATTAAACTGTTTGTGAAACTTTAATGTGTATGTTACTGTTAAACCGCTTGTGAAACTTTAATGTGTATGTTACTTGATTTCATAGTCTAGGGTGAAGTAGACACAAGAGCAAAGATTAAAGGGTGATGTAGACTTTTCATGACTAAGTGAGAAACTTTACTATCAAGGCTCACCTTGGTCTACAGACCCCAAGATGACAACGATAAGGTGCTCTTCCTTGAGGAACCGGAGGCGACCAAGGACGCATGCCTAGGACCGTGAGTAGTATGAGGTGATTTTAATCTGATTCTCTCTGAGGAGGACAAGAACAACGCCAGGGTTAACAGGACAAACAGGACACGGTTCTAAAGCACGGTGAGAACTCTAGAACTACAGGACATCCACCTGCATGGTCCGTAGCTTCACTTGGAGTAACGAGCGCCAAAACCCCACCCTAGAATGACTCGATTGGGTACTTGTCTCCGTTCAGTGGGATGAGATATTCACCAACGCCCACCTATGATATCTTGGTTCGGACACCTCAGACCACTATCCTTTGTTGTTGTGCACCAACATTGGAGGCATGTCTAGGGCCAGGTTTCACTTCGAGGTGTTCTGGCCACAATTTGAGGATTTTTAGTAGGTTGTGGACGACGCCTAGAACGGACCGGCTAGTCACCTAGGGCCACTCGCACGGCTCGATGATCGAAATCGGAATCTAACCCGCGTCTTGCAAAGCTGGTCCGCGGAGAGGATCGACGGGGTAAAGGAACAACTCCACATGGCGTGGGAGCTCATCTACTGCCTCGACTCGGTGTAGGAAGTGCGACAGCTGAGTGAACTGGAGCAGGAGTTGTGCAAGAGCATGGAACTCAGATGCCTGAGCCTCTCTTCACTCGATCGGACAATCGCCATACAACGTTCGCACATCCGTCACCTCGCCAAGGGAGACGCGAACACTGCGTACTTTCACCTCATTGCCAGGGGCAGAAAACGTCGGAATTACATCCCATCTTTGACCATGGATGGACACATCATTGCAGGCCATGACGACATGGAACGCGCGTTGTTCAATCACTTCAGCTCGGTCTCAGGGTAGTGCCATCAACCAGATTCACGCTAAACTTTGCGGCACTTGGGATCCACCCAGTACCGCTCGAGGACCTAAAACTAGACATCACCGTAGAAGAAGCTTGGCACACAATCAAACAGTTGCCCGCGGACTGAGCACCTAGACTGGATAGCTTCACAGGGGCATTCTATAAGAGCGCCTAAAGCATAATCCAGGACGACGTGATGACCGACGTCAGCGCGTTCACCGCGGGAGACCAGCGTGGCATGGGCAAACTGAACAATGCCCTCATCGTCTTTCTTCCCAAGCAGGTTAGAGCAATGGTACCATCCGATTTCCAGCCAATCCCCATGATCTACAGCTTCGCCAAGCTGATCTCAAAAATCCTCACACTCAGGCTGGAGAAAAACTATACACTACAATTTAAAATTTGTTCAATGGGCCGCGGTCATGCTGTGCAAGAAGAAGACACTGACGCTGCTTCTCAAGATTGACATCTCCAAAACCTTCGACACGCTCTCTTGGACCTTTCTGTTTGGGGGTTCAGACCGAGATGGTGCCAGTGGATTGAGGGGTTGTTCGCCACTGCGTCCTCCCGGATAATGCTTAACGGAACACCAGGACCAGCAATCAAGCACCTACGGGGCGTGCGCCAAGGAGATTCCCTCTCGCCTACGCTCTTCATACTAGCCATGGACATCCTTCACCGACTGATGGCAAAGATAAGTGCAGATGGAGTGCTGAGACCTATTGAGCCGCTTGGGATCAAATTTTAGTGCAGCATCTATGCTGATGATGCAATCATCTTCGTCAGGCCAACCATACAAGAAGCCCTCGCGGTAAAGGATATCCTTTCCATCTTTGGAGCAGCGACCGAACTCCAAACCAATCTGCCCAAGTGCTCCATAACCCCGATCTATGGTGGCGAGGAAGTCTTGGATGACATTGTGCGCATCCTAGGCTGCCAGGTGCAGCAATTCCCGCTACACTTCCTTGGATTGCCCTTGACCACCAAGAAGGTGCCAAAGGTAAAGCATCAGGCACTGGTCGAAGCGGTTGCAAGGAAGCTCCCGCCCTATCATGGATCTCTCATGGCAAGGAGTGGCCGCTTGGTCTGGACCAAGTCTGTCCTAAGGGTGATTCCCATCTACTCGATGATGGCCGACAATTTACCTCCATGGGTGCGCAAAGAGATCGGTGTGATAAGCCGAAAGTTTCTTTGGGTCGGCAAGGATGCCTCGGTGCACGGTCGATGCATGGTGGCCTGAGAAACTTGTTGCCAGCCAACGGAGCTAGGTGGGCTTGGCATTTCAAACTTGAAGCTGCCAGCTACGCCCTCCAAACTAGGTGGCTTTGGCTACCAAAAGACGGATGACACTAGAGCGTGGAGTGAGCTGCCGATCAAAGCCGACCTTGAGGTATTGGCTTTCTTCAGGGCTTCCGCATTCACGCTCCTCGGTGATGGAAACTCTTTCTTGTTCTGGAAGGATTGATGGATCCAAGGAGCCGGTATCTGCGACATCATGCCCAACCATTCGCAAAGGTGCCCAGAAGAATCAAATCAACCCAGACGGTGTGCCAAGGGCTATTGGGACGAGCGTGGATAAGATCGATCAATGGCGAGCTCTCCCTTGCTGAGGCTGCCGAGTACCTAAACCTTTGGGCAGCCACCGAGAACATCATCCTTACCGATCGCCCAGACAAAACCATCTAGCGATGGACGCCCGATGGGGAGTACACGGCAAAATCGGCCTACTGCAAGCTCCAAGCAGGTGGAATCAATTTCTGTGGCCACAAGTTACTAGAGCTCCTGGGCGCCGCTCCGAGTAAAGATTTTTCTTTGGCTGACCTTCAAGAAACGACACTAGACCAATGATCGCCGAGCGAGACACAAACCGCAAGCACAACCTAAGTGTTTCCTGTGCGTCCAGACGAACGAGTCCATCGACCACATACTGACGTCCTGCCCTTTCACCAAACAACTGCCACCGGTGCAGCAAACAATCATCGCGTGGTGGAGGTGCTTTCGTGCGTTGTGGCATGGGCCGGCCAAGAAGGGGTGTGGACTCCTTGTTCGCTCTAGTCTCTTGGTATATTTAGAAGGAGCGGAACACGCGTTGCTTTTAGGCAACCACGCTTGAGCTGCTGACCATGATCAAAGCAGACGCCGAACAGTGGATCAGCACGGGAGAAAAAAAGCTTAGGAGTGCTTGGCTTGGGGTAGCTTCGCTGTCCACCGAGGTTGTTTTCGTCTTTTGTGTTTTCTTTTAGTTCCTTGCTACGGCAGGCGATTCCTTGCTACGTCGTTTCAAACCTCAATTCTTCTAATATAGTGATACACAATCCCTTGCGTATTCAAGAAAAAAATATAGACAAACGGCGTGCTTGCGTGGCCGGCAAACCGGAGACGAGCCCATGCGCGTGCAGGAGGACCCCGCCACCCCGCTGCCGCACGGTCACAGCTGAGTCGTGGGTGCGGGACGAACGCATGTCGCATGCAGTGACGACGCAGCCTTTTTCCGATCGGAATTCGTTGCCGCTGCGCCGGCTGACCAAATACTGAAACCTGAAATGCATTGTCAGGGCAGGGCAGGGCAGCTCGCGCGAACCGTCCGCCGGCGCCGTTTTGGCCTGTGGCCCCGTGCCGTCCACCCGCGCCAGCGCCTGTCCAAGCGCATCTCTGATCTCCAGACTCCACGATCGCTTCCATTGCTGGCTTGTGGCCTTGTACAGTTGTACACTTGTACCAGTAGTATCTTATACGAGTATCTTAACCAATATGCAGGCTGGATCATTTCCGTATTTGCTTTTTGCAAAGTAAGCACCGGCTACGTATATACTACTGCTACATCACATAGAGCCAAACACTGGAGCACATGCATGATGCCATCGGTCCCCCGCTCCTTGACTTTGACAGGATGCGAGGACGCTTTCGCATCCTGGACGCCGGCGACGTCAGCGCGTGCATCAACATCACCATCGCCCGGCCGGCTCCAGGAGCAGGTCGAGAACTCGTATATATAAACAAACAGGAGGGCACCATCGATCGCGGCTCCCCAGACCCAGAGGTGCTGTGCTGTGTAGCAGCCAGGAGGAGATGGGGAAGGAGGCAGCGGCGGCGGCGGAGACGTCGTCGACGGTGGTGCTGGCCGTCAACGGCAAGCGGTACGAGGCGGCCGGCGTGGCCCCGTCGACGTCGCTGCTGGAGTTCCTCCGCACCCAGACGCCCGTCAGAGGCCCCAAGCTCGGCTGCGGCGAAGGTACGTTACGTCAGATCAGATCAGAGCAGTGCCATTGTATTGTTGAGCTTTTGTCTCTACTATAGGCAGTTTTATGTTTCGTTCTTGGCTTCTTGCCAACTTCCAAGCACATATGACAGCTAGTTTTCTTTGGAGTATCTTATTATGTATATAGACATATTATTATATATAGATACATAGTAAAACAGATATACTAAAAAAATAAAAACAACTTATAATTTGAAATGGAGAGAGTATTTGCGTGCATGTGCATTCGCTTCGCCAACTTTAGATTGCAGATCGAGAGGTTTCCCTGATGCATGGGCGCTGGCGCTATCTCTCGTCCATTTCATCCATTGGAGTGGAATTTCGATTGGAAATGTCGCTTCGATTTTCTTGTGTACTTCATATTTGTTTTGCTTGGGATGTCACCATCTCACGGATCGGACATCCCAAGAAGCTAAGACCAATCCATCCATAGAGATCGAAAAGGCACAACCTTCCTTGGCTGCTACTCTTTCATCAACCTCTGTGCCTCGATACCAGCTACAAGGAAACACAGGTGCTTAAAGATGCTTCTTGCAAACAACAATAGTTATAGCTAGAAAGTCAATATGATGTGCAATGACTTTAAAATATACATATCCCTGAAGATGCTTCTGCATTTTTTATACACTACAACCAATAATGCAATACTGAAATGTACAGAGTTTGACTCTTTCTCAAAATAAAAAGACGTCTTGCATTTTTCTATTGAAGGAATACCGTCCTATAGTATTTGTTCTCAGGCAGGACTGGACAAACCGTCTCACTTAAAAAGAATCATTATATTTTACAAAAATCAGGTACTATTATACTATAAGAACGATGCATACTATGCCACTTTGTTATTTGGGACATACTATGCCATTGGAGTATTTGGGACATACTATGCCATTGGAGTATTTGGGACATATTAATATTATGCCATTGGAGTATTGGGGACATACTATGCCACTTTGTTAAAAAATATATATTTGGGACATACTATACAGGAAGCTAATACTACAAGAAACTGGAATTATCTTTTGAACTATACTATTGTTTCATAACGAGGTCATAGTGTGAACTTTGAAGGATCCAAGTATGCTAATTTCCTGCACATTCGTCATATAGAATTAGCATCAGCTTCTACATTACTCTGAATGCAAAAATATCTGCAATTCTGCATGTACAGTCAAGATAAAAGAGCTAAACTCATCCCACTTCTACAATTTCGCATTGTGGCAGGTGGCTGCGGTGCATGCGTGGTCCTCATCTCCAAGTACGACCCGGCAACAGAGGAGGTGACCGAGTTCTCTGCTAGCTCCTGCCTGACGCTGCTCCACAGCGTGGACCGTTGCTCGGTGACCACCAGTGAGGGGATCGGCAACACCAGGGATGGCTACCATCCCGTGCAGCAGCGCCTCTCCGGCTTCCACGCCTCGCAGTGTGGCTTCTGCACACCCGGCATGTGCATGTCCATCTTCTCCGCGCTTGTCAAGGCTGACAAGAAGTCTGATCGCCCAGCCCCTCCCGCTGGCTTCTCCAAGATCACTTCCTCGGAGGCAGAGAAGGCTGTCTCAGGCAACCTTTGCCGCTGCACTGGGTACAGACCCATTGTTGACGCTTGCAAAAGCTTTGCCTCTGATGTTGACCTCGAGGATCTGGGCCTCAATTGCTTCTGGAAGAAGGGTGACGAACCTGCAGAAGTCAGCAAGCTGCCGGGCTACAACAGTGGCGCCATTTGCACATTTCCAGAGTTTCTCAAATCTGAGATCAAGTCTACACTGAAGCAGGATAATGATGTTCCTATTGCAGTCTCCGACGACGGCTGGTACCATCCTAAGAGCATTGAAGAGCTTCACAGGTTGTTTGATTCCAACTGGTTTGATGAAAATTCTGTCAAGATTGTGGCTTCAAACACTGGGTCTGGAGTGTACAAGGATCAGGACCTCTATGACAAGTACATTGACATCAAAGGAATCCCAGAGCTTTCAGTCATCAACAGAAGCAGCAAAGGAATTGAGCTTGGATCAGTTGTGTCCATCTCTAAAGCTATTGAGGTGCTGTCTGATGGAAATCTGGTCTTCAGAAAGATTGCTGATCACCTGAACAAAGTGGCTTCATCGTTTGTTCGGAACACTGCAACCATAGGTGGAAACATAATGATGGCGCAAAGGTTGCCATTTGAATCGGACATTGCAACCGTGCTCCTAGCTGCACGTTCGACAGTCACAATCCAGGTGGCTTCCAAAAGGCTGTCCATCACTTTGGAGGAGTTCTTGGAGCAACCTCCATGTGATTCTAGGACCCTGCTATTGAGTATATTCATTCCACATTGGGGTTCAGATGATGTCGCCTTTGAGACTTTCCGAGCAGCACCTCGCCCATTTGGAAATGCTGTCTCATATGTAAACTCCGCTTTCTTAGCAAGGACATCAGGCAGTCATCTAATTGAGGATATATGCCTGGCATTTGGTGCCTACGGAGTCGACCATGCCCTCAGAGCTAAGAAGGTTGAGGATTTCTTGAAGGGAAAATCACTGAGCTCATTTGTGATACTTGAAGCAATTCAGCTACTCAAAGATACCGTTTCACCATCAGAAGACACTACACATCGTGAATATAGGATCAGCTTGGCTGTCAGTTTCTTGTTCAATTTCCTATCTGCCCTTGCCAACAGTTTGAATGCACCATCAAATATTGATACTCCCACCGGGTCATATATTAATGGAACTACAAATGGTAGCACCGTGGACTCACCTGAGAAGCATCTTAAGGTTGACAGCAATGATTTGCCAATACGTTCAAGACAAGAAATGGTTTCTAGCGATGAGTACAAGCCTGTTGGCAAGCCAATCAAAAAAGTCGGAGCAGAGATCCAAGCTTCAGGTATATACTCTTATACTGACGCATAAACTGATTCAGCTTGAACTTCCAAACATGTTCCACTGTGGTGAACCTCTTTTCTTCTGTATACTCCACAAAATAATCATCTCAGGGCTCTTTTTTTTTGTCTTTAGTACAATAGTTTGGTCAGTGCATAACCATCTGATAAGCTTCCATCCTAGCATGCTCTACTGATTGTATTTCCACTCTTAAAAAACACACTAAATCATATTCATTTTTCTTATACAGGGGAGGCTGTGTATGTTGATGATATCCCTGCTCCCAAGGATTGCCTCTATGGAGCATTTATCTACAGCACGCATCCTCATGCTCATGTGAAAAGTATCAACTTCAAATCACCCTTGGCTTCACAGAAGGTCATCACAGTTATAACTGCAAAGGATATTCCAAGCGGTGGAGAAAATGTTGGAAGCACCTTCCTGACGGTGCTAGGAGATGATGAACCACTATTTGCAAATCCAATCGCTGAATTTGCTGGTCAAAATATTGGTGTTGTGGTAATTTTCTTTAGTATTATTTCAGATTACACAAAAATAGAAATATGTTTTTATTTTACCAGGCAAGCTTACCGTGTCTTGTTGCTTTTCAATTCACTCAGATTGCTGAAACACAAAAGTATGCTAATATGGCTGCAAAGCAAGCTGTTGTTGAGTATAGCACAGAAAATCTGCAGCCACCAATTCTGACAATAGAAGATGCCATCCAAAGAAACAGCTACTTCCAAACTCCCCCATTTTTTGCTCCAAAACCAGTTGGTGACTACCACAATGGGATGTCTGAAGCTGACCACAAGATTCTATCAGCAGAGGTACAGAACACTATATATATATATATATATATATATATATATATATATATATATATATATATATATATATATATATATATATATATATATATATATAT
>Ga0182004_10001044_pt1 | contig 19371 bp, 18 predicted proteins | sample Sormic07211540_1_FD_120479 | JGI IMG/M metagenome (GOLD analysis project Ga0182004, IMG submission 120479) | Endophyte microbial communities from Sorghum bicolor roots, Mead, Nebraska, USA - 072115-40_1 MetaG | ecosystem: Host-associated > Plants > Roots > Unclassified | place: USA: Nebraska...
CTCGAAACTCTACCGTGCCGCATCCTTGCCCCTGTGAGTTCTTGGCCGAGCTTCTCATCATCTTTGCGAAGTCATCGAGCCTTTTCTTTCTCTTTTTCGTGCTTTCTATGCTTTGCTTGACCTCGCCAAACTGTGCAGGAGCCCCGTCATCCGCTGTTCTCCGTTGTGGCCGCACTCCGGCCACCCCTTGACCCCGTTTTTGCCCTAGGTGAGCTCGCGGTAAGCTTCTCTACGTCTCTGTGCTTTCGGTTCACCGATTCATGCCCTAAATCGCCGGACGAAACAACTCCGGCCAAGTCCGGCAATGGCGCCGCTGCGGGCACCCTCAGCTCCGGCCGGCTATCCCCTCTCTCTCTCCACGATCTGTTCTGGACCGTCCAAATCTTGATCAACGGCTCAGATTCGAACTTACCCCTTCGGGGCAGTTTTTGCTAGAGACCCTGCACTTTTTAAATATGTAACCCGCAGTCCAAAACGCACTTTCGAAAATACGCTTTCCGATTTTGAAGACGTAAACTCAGTGCTCAGATTCAAAATACGTTTTTAGAAAATTACAAGTTTGCCACTGGTTTTATATTGCTCATAAAATATTCGTTTTAACTCCGTTTTGATCCATTCAAATTGCGTTAGAATCGTATTCGCAAGATCTACATGTTAGTCTCACTGTTTTATAAGTTTGCAACTTTTTATTTTCGTGATCCTATTTAATTAATTATTTTTCTAAAGAAAATCTTAGAAAATTCATATCTTTTTCTTTATAGCTTCGATTTTCGTGATCTTTACGTCCGTGTGATCATAGTGCGAGGTAGATTTGTTTTATAAACTTTTCACCTTTATTTTCTACTATTGGTGTATTGTTCTAATTATAGGTTTGTTTGCTTTGTATGTTTGCCTCTGGATGATTGTTGTTGATGTGATGACTGAGTTTAGACGGTGAGCTTTTACGTGGTGATCAAGAAGCAGTTTGTGGAAGGTTTGGAACTAAAAGAAGGATTTGAGTTTCAAGGCAAGTATAGCATGGGATCATCCTTGCTTCCTAATAACTCTAATCACACAATTCATATTGCATGTGTCTTCTTGTTAAGGATTTCCGATCTTGTACCTTATCACCTATGGTTTTGCATTGGGTAGCTTATGCTAGTGCTCCACTAAACCATGATCTTGTAATTTGACTAATGGAATATGTAATAAACACTAAAAGAAGACTTATTAGCAACTTTGGTAAAGAGGGCTAGAGCATTGGGTTATCTTTTGGTGCTCTAGTTTCTCTTCATAAGGACTTATCTGTATATGACCATCCGGGACATACAGTACAACTGTGAGAGCTACATAGCTCTGGCTTTAGCTTAGTATGAGGACCTTTTCTAGCTTGTTAGAGGTTACCCGTGTGGCGCAAATGGGGAATAGCAGACTATGGATTCCTGCGGGTGGATCACATGGACTGACTAATGAAACCAAGCGGCCCTAACCTGTTAGACGAACCTTTGAAAGGCTTCATAGCCAGCCTCCATAGGAAGGGGGTTTAGAGACTCATGACCTCGGGCAAAAGGGTAAATCATGACTCATAGTGAAAGTGTACAACCTCTGCAGAGTGTAAAACTGAAATATCAACCGTGCTCACGGTCACGAGCGGCCTTGGACCAATACAGAATAAATGATCACTAATGACAAATCTTTAATGTTATTGTTGTTAATATGTTGTTTATGCTATTTTTTATTCACTTTACTTGATCATGAGTTTACTTTGGGACTTGACAACTTGATGCTACTCATATGCTAAAATGGTGACAACTAAAAGCTACATGCAGTTAAACCAGTGTCTAGTCTTTGAGCCTCATGAACCCTATGTTATTCTTGCTGAGTACGAGATGTACTTACGCTTGCCTTTACATTTTATTTGGATAAAAATCCCGGATCGGTACCAGTCAGTTGTCCCTGTGGATTTGGAGCTTTCGCCTAAAGAACGAAGTGCATTTCCTCTATTTGCTATCCAAGGTTATATCTTTTATATTAAGTTTGTTATATATTAAGCATTGTCTATTGATATTACCCCTATTTGTGGCTATATGTGAGATTTGACTTCCTGGGCTCACATATGGTGTGTATCTGGTTTTGTTCTTAAAACCGTGTGCTACAAAAGTTCATGGCAAAGTCACCTATAGTGATTATATCATATTAATGAAGGAAGCAATTGAGGTTGAATCTCCTACTAAGAAGAAATAAATGTCCTGTTATATCTCTAGCAAATAAAATGAATGAATATAAATATGTAGCTAGTAAGTGGATTTGTAAAATCCATATAGTTCCTGAAGAATAGAATTGTAACATAAAGAAATTAAATCTCATACAAAATATTAATAAGTCTAAGATATAATATATTCGTCAATGAATATTGAAGTCTCAAGAAGAGCATGTCCTAGAAAGAATAGTTATTGAATGACTTTATAGTGAATAAAACTATCTCAATGTGTATATCACATAGTAAACTCTCATATATTAGAGAATATTTCTCATAGAAGAAAAATGTTATTCACTAAGAATGAGAACATTATTGAAGAATTTAATCCATGAAGGATTTACCAGTCAATTCTTGAAAAGCACCATTAATAACTTTAGAACACCTGTTTTTTTTACTGTCCTGCTGCCACTGCCAGATGGTTTGCAATTGGGATTGTCTGGGATGATGCTCCTAGTATGCATGAAAGAATTTATAGGGCAAAGGATGTTTTTCATGGACCATTCTTCATGGAAGTTTTCTTAAATGCTGCCTGATGTTTATGGAATGAAAGGAATGGAGTTACCTTCAATAGGAAAGTTCCAAGTCTAGGATCTTGGAAGGCTGCTTTCAAAGAAGAAACCAAACTGCACCTATACACAATCAAGTCGAGTCTCCATCCAATAGTTCTCAGTTGGCTCAGTGCTCTGTAGAATCTTAGTTTTCTTAGTTGTCCTTTTTACTTTCAGTTGGTTAGAGTAGAAGAGTAGATGCTTCCCTCTCCCTAGTATCTGTTTTCAGTTCTTTTGTTTCTAACCGCTGGTCAGCTTTCCCTCTTGTAAGTTTTCTTTGAACCTCTCTATTCAATATATGTTGCCGGGGGGCTTTGCCCCACGGTTTTTAGCTCAAAAAAGAAAAACACCATTAATCTCTGAAGTAAATGTAGACCCAAGAGAAATAAAATAAGGAATTTTAAATGCCATGAAGGTACCATACAAACACTCAGAAAGTGTATACTGTAAAGCTAGCAATGAAGTTTTGATATCCTCTAAATACCATAGAAGGTATGACAATGATTGATTTTGGCAAATGAATTATTCCCTAAATGTCAAATGCAAGACTAGATTTATTATTTAGTAGTACAATCAAAATCCTAAAGATCTATAGAGAATGTAATTTAGAAATCCACTAAGAAAGATCTAGAGAAGTATTCAAACTCTAGTATAAGTTTGATTCTAGTGCAAATCTACTATCTTTAGAAAATCGACATGTTCTGTCCAGAAGTTCTCAAACCTGAAAATATTGGACCTAGGGATGGAGCTACCAAAAGTAACAGCATAAGGTATGTGGTTAGAGATTGGTCTATCCAAGGGGTGCACCTCAGTTGAGGGATGGGTGAAGTTCTAGCTCGGGGAGCAGAAAACCTAATCTAGTTTGATCAGCAGGGGATCTGGCTGCATGTTACTCCAAGTAAAAGTCCTACCATTGAAAGGCAGTTTGACGAAGTCCAAGGCTGAAATGAGATCATTGAATAGTTGCATCTCATTGGCATCCCCTCTTGTTTTGTTTCTTCCTCTACCGACCTGTAGAGATTGAAATCCCCGGCAAGATTCCAGTCTTCAAGATCATCTATGTCTAGGTTCAAAAACCATGTGAAGAAGGCCATCTTCCCTTCTGCTTGTGATCGACCATAAATATTGCTAAGGTGGAAGGTAGAAGCATCCAAATTATTTGTGAACTTGACTGTAACACAGTAGCCATTAGAATGGATTGTTACTCCATCAAACAGGTTACCATTCTAGATAGTAATTATCCCTCCCGAGGCTCCAATTGAGGGAAAGTAAGCACAGGTGTTCAGGTGTTTTGAGCAGAATCTTTTTAGGTAAAGGTTGTCAAAAACCTCCCTCTTAGTTTCCTATAAACAAAGGATCTGGCAAGAGCTTTCATTAACTTTGGTCCTGATGGCATCCCATTTCTCCTAGGAGTTAATTCCCCTGAAGTTCCACACAAGTATGTTGTACTGCCTGTTGTTATTCATTAAAAAACATGATCCAAAGGATAAAATATCTAAACCTCACTAGGAGGAATGATATAGCCCTAATGAAGAATAAGCATAGGCATCGCACAAGGCAGCACAGAACTGATCGGGGGATGAAAAAGTCATCGATATACGCGGGGTAAACTGGCCAAATGGCATAACTTAATCAAACAAAGTACCAAGCAACGTAGCTTACACCATTGCAACTAACTAAAGAGATAAAGCACCAGCATGTAAGCTGGGACAAACTTAAGAGTTTGAAACTAAGTTCACCGCTAGATAACTTAAACAAAAGATGCACTCTGAACCATAGTGCAGGGCCTTGAGCTGTGGTGGTTCACTTTCCATTGGCGTCCTTCTTGAGGATGGAGGCTGACACATCACTAGGATAGATCTGGAGGAAGCCCGTGGCTATCCCCTGAGCAACTTCCAGCAGCAGAAAAGGAGTTGTTGCTAGAGCAGGGGTCCTTGGTGGCCCTGTGATCATGGCGAAGGGCACAGGGTGGAGCACATCCTTCTTGAAGCCACCGAGCTTGCTGGCACTTCTCTTGCTGCACCTGAGGTGACGATCGTGAACCTGCTTGGCCTTGGTTATCTTCCTCTTCCTTGGCGTGAATTGGTCCCCCAAAATCTCCATCAGCTCTTCATCAGTGATCTCTTCCAGTTCAGCATGGGTGGGCACAGGCTCCAAGCTCTGATCAGGAATAAGGAAGGCCATCCAGGCTAAAGTTAGAAAATCACAGAAGTATGTCGAGATAGGTAAATCAGGATCAATATCCATATGATTCAGATAGATAAAAAAGCTAGATATAGGAATCTTGGATATGAAACTGAATACCTTGAGGAGGTTCACGTTCAGGGTCTGGCTCAGATCGTAACAAGCTCCTTATTGGTGGGTGTCTTCGAGGATCCTGCTTGGAGGAGGGTGTCTATGTTTTCGACTACCACGGCAACAGATTTGATCTTGGGGGCTAGGGTGTCATGTTCTTCATACACTGGCTAGTATCTGTCCTCAAAAGTGGGCAGGGCGGCAGAGTCTCCACCGTTAACCAAGTCCTTTAGGTCATTGAGCTTTAGACCATGCTATCTTCCCTAGGCACCTGCTCCGTTAACCATCAAATTGTTAGAGCCTCCAGCGTTTGAGACCACGGGGCTTACATTAGAGTCTGCAGGTGGAACTGGTCCCTCCTAGCGAGGAGCAGAGGTAGGGAAAGGATGCAAAGGCCCAATGGTGACAAACCCTTCTTTATCAGGGAGTTGGTTGATGTTGCCCCTCTTTAGGATGTAGCAGGCTGACGTCCACGATGTCCCATTGAGGGGGAGACCGGTGTTTATCTTGAGTGATGACAAGATCTTGGAATCATCATTGAGGTGGAGATGACATTATCAAAATCCTAATGTGCTTTGGTGAACAACTTCTTGCCAATGCATAGGAATCGCATCTCCTTAGGTTCTTTGCTTTCATTTGATTTAAGACATTTTAGCTTTTCAAAAACCATTGATTTTACTATGTATCTAGACATAGTTTGTATCTAAATACACAGCAAAAGCTATATATGTAGAAAAGCCAAAATGGGTTATAATTTGAAATTAGAGTATTAATGTTTGGGGTGCAGTCTCGTGTATCATCCTTTGTTCGCGGAACACAACTTTCTATATCATCCTGCTAGCACCGATTTCCCCTTATTACTTTCCTAGCTTAACTCCCCTATCAGATCGTCAGTACTAGAGCCTGAACTCTATCCCTTTCCCTACCCGGAACTCTCTCCCTTATTGTATCAGATTATCAGTAGTAGTGCTTGTTTTTCTGTTGGTACTGGACAGATCTGTGTTACATCTAGCAATCTGCTAACAGCTTCTACCTCAAAAAGAATATAAATAAATGACCATCGACACTGACAAGAAAGATACAGATTGAAAGCTTCTACTCTAATCTACCATCAATAAAACTGACACTGATTCTTGAATTGTCACATCACTAACAAAATATTAAGGCATTTTATCTATAGCAGAAGATAAGGAAACTCTAATAGGCACTTACAACAGCAGCACTGTAATCTGCGATACATCTCAGTTTACTACGCAAATTGGCCATTGCCATTCACTGTGCTTCCAGACACCGAGGTATCACGACTGGTGATTTGGGTAAGAGTAGCCACGGCCCCTACCCATATATCCATATCCTCTACCATAATAGCCACGACCACGAGGGCCACCACCCCCACCACGCGGGGCCCTACCTCGGATGCCCGTTGGTCGATGCCTTGCTGAGTCACCAAAGGTCTACAGCCAAAATAAATTATCATATGCACTGAATGCTAAGGTGATATGGAAAGGTAAAGATTCAATGTCTGTCAATACCTCGGTGTCTATTTTCCTCTGCTCAGAGAATTTCACTCTTCCATTTCTCCCTCCATTGTCAATTGTGTTGCAAGAGAGTGAATCAAAGAAGTCATCTTTAACATACACAGCCTTTTCAGGGACAAGAGAAATGGTTAATCAGCATCCAACATACTGAATAGTAAATCACGACAAGCAAACTAACAGAACTCATACCATAGCTTCTGGCTTTCTAGGTGATATCTCATCGTCTTCTAGAACATCTCCATAACCATTTGGTTCATCATTTAACTGCCCTATGCTTTTACCAAGATGGCCCCATACTTCATCTTTGTTGAACTTCTCATTCATTGCCATGAAATCGAAGTCCTCTGTGAACTTGGTTATGGGATGTGATTGCTGTAGAGAGAATGACGGTGAATACTACAATCTAATGAAAAAGCAAAATAGACTCCAAAGAATGTCTCAAGGGGCTGAAAACAGAACAGAGGCATTTTAAGACGCATCATCATGCTAGTAAACACATGCATTTCCCAGTACAATTGCCACTACTTTATGGCACTAAAAGATGACATGGTTTGTTTATAAACTGGTAACTTTGATTAACACATGGTTGACAGTTTGACACAAACATACAAAATACTTCTCCAAGACATTTTATGGAAAAAAAAAATACTATTATAGTACACTGCAAAATCTAGCAGCCCAAAACTAGGAAAAGTCTAATAACAGGGAGCCCCCGACAGGCCAACTAAACAAGAATAACATTGATCAGAAATTCAGAACAGGGTCCAGCTATGTTGTACTCCATTACAAATTATAGAACGTTTTGGAATTTCTAGATACATTGTTTTAACTATGTAACTAGACAGTGTATATCTAAGTGCATAACAAAAGCTATGTATCTAAAAAAGCCAAAAATGTCTTATAATTTGGGATGGAGTAGTTTTCTACATTATACTTGCACAAAGTATTCAGGCTACAAAAGAATGCTAAAAATACCAAAAACAAAGTAATCAAGAGGACCAAACTTATTGATAATGCTTTCTTAAGGATGTGAAATCAGAAAAAGCCTTTTCTTTGAGTGACAATAACGTGACAAAAGAATATAAACAGAGCAACCTCACATCTAAAAAATTTCTAGATTTTTAAAGTTGGTAGGATAAAACATATTTTCAGATAAGCATACCCCATTTCCTCTTCCGTGGCCTCTTCCTCTTCCCCGGCCTCTATTGTTGTACTGGACATACGAGGAAACTCCTACAGGCTGAAACAAAAAGAATTAGATTAACGAGAAGGGGAGTGATCACAAACTATGCAGATTATGTTGAGCCTTATGGAGTAGATATACTCCAGTACCTTTTGAAGCACGGGCTTGGGCGCAGGCAATAGGGCCTTCTTATTTCCAGGTGTAGCAACCACAGGTTGTTTTGCCTTCCACTCACGCTGCTTGGCTGGCTTACTTTCACTGGTCACTTCCACCTGTTGCGACAAAACAGAAGAGGAAGCAACCTGTGTGGGTGAAGCAACAGACAATGTAGCCTGAGAGGATGGAACTGAAGAGGGGACAGCCTTAGAGGATGGAACCACAGCAGAAGTTTGCAAGGCATGAGATGATACAATTGTAGAGGAAGTAGTTGCCAGAAGTTGCCCAGGAGTTACCAATGGAACTTGCTCTGCAACATTGACTGGAGATGCATCATTAGCAGATGGTGGCTGAGACGATGATAGATAGGTTGGCACTGAAGCATCAAGTACAATCACAGGCTTATCAGTGGAGAGAGAGGGCACAGTAGAGTCAGGAAGAGCTACTGGTTTACTGTTCACCAGAGAAGGCAATACTTGTGACACGGGCATGGAGGGTTCATCTGTCGAAACTGAAGGAGTCACAGATGGAGGAGCAAAACTCACAGATACTACAGAAGCAGAATCAGATGACCACTTATTTGGCAGTTGGCTTCTTGATGATTCAGTTTCTGATGTACTCAATGAAGCAGGTACTGACACAGATGTAGGTACACCTGAAGTTTGACTTAAACTATTACTATTACCAGGTTGAAGAAAAGAAGGAAGCTCTGGCATACTTGGAAATCCAGTGGGTAAAGATCCAAGTCCAGGATATTGTATAGGAAGCTGCAGGGCCTGTGGAACAGCCAAACTGTGTGGTGGCCTAAGAAAGGGTGGCGGCTGCAGATGAGGAAACCCAGTTGGTGGTGTGTAATATCCTGGCCAGTACATTGGTGGCATTGTAAGGCCAGTGCCATTCGCTGATGATGGCATAGGTGACGAGTTCCATGACTGTAAGCTGGTGCCAGATTGGTAAGGGGGCAAATTCCCTTGAAATGGTGGTGGCATCTGAATCATGGATGGAGCATTGTGTGAAGTAGGATTAGCTGTTGTTGTGCTTGCAGCAGAAGGCAAGCTTGTAGACAACGAAGCTGGATGAGGATAATGTGACTGCCAAAAAATAAATAATAATAACAGTGAGCCACCTCTCATACTTCACACAGAAGGATTTAAATTCAAGTACTGGAATAACAAAAGATTACCTGAATAATAGCAGGATCATTGTGTAAAGTTGCTGACTGAGATGGTGGAGAGGATTTGACTTGCAAATCCTGCAGTAAAAGGTAAAGCTAAGATACTGCTGGGAAGATTATGATAGAAGTATCGGAAAAGCAAATGAACAATGGGAAAAGTATATGGGTGGACCAAGTTACAGTGAATCAGCAAGGAAAAAAGATACAAATTTAGAACAACTGACTCAGATAATCAATAACTATGGTTTTGGGGATGCTTATGAACAAAGCTGTTAGGACCTCAATATGTACTTGATAGATATCGTCAGTTAAGTAAAACCATATAAAATGGAGGTAAGTTCTTACAATACTTATAAGAATCACAATTCATGACATGACATGACATGCACTCTGAATTAGATTTAAAAGAAAAACAAAACCTAACTAGAGCCCATCGCAGACAAGCATCTTTATGGACACCAATTGCACCCTCCAAAATTTTCCTTCAATACCCTTATCCAGCAAGCTATACTGCACCATCAAAGGCTTTGCTCCATAGTGCACCAGGGAGTTGCCTGATTCAGGATCTTGGAATATTCAATTTGTTTTTCTAGCACTTCCAGTTGCTGCATCTAAACATGATGTGACTTATGAAACCATCTGCGCTCCAAGCCACTGACTAATTACATGATTAAAATGGACAATGAAGTTTACCATACTGAATAGCACAAGGAATAATAACTAATAAGATATGCAAATCAATGGAGGCACATCTAGCCTGTTTGGATAACCTTTGGATTATACTCCCTCCGTTCCAAATTAGAAGACATTTTGGCTTTTCTAGATGCATTTCTTTAATATGTATCTAGACATAGTGTATATAACTAAGTGCATAGCAAAAACAATCTATCTAGAAAAGCCAAAACATCTTATAATTTGGAACAGAGGGAGTAGTAATCAGATAAATGATCTATTATGGTTGGACAATAATAATCCAATCAACAGATTATTGTAATCCTAAAGTCCTTCTTAAACCTACCAATAGGAGATTATATGTGCTCACAAGACCAAATCCTATATAGTTCAGCACCTATAATCTAGGGATCCAAACAACCTAGATTATTCAGTGTTCCACAAGGCGCTCGCCTAGATGCGCTTAAACGCTAGGTGGAGGGGCAGCGCCTCACCTAAGGGGGTTAGGCGGAGGATAGGTGGCATGCCCCCAGATCCAGGGCCAAGCTGACGGAGGGAGGGATGACGGGTGGCGGCGGAGGCGGAGAGCACGCCAGGAGGAGGCTCGCAACAGATAAGTTTGACACATGGTATATTTTCTATTTTAATACCATCACCTCTATATCACTTCCTCGAGTGGTGGCAGAGGCGGAGAGCGCGCCACAAGGAGGCTCGCGACGGATAAGTTTTACACATGGTATATTTTCTATTTTAATACCATTACCTTTATATCACTTCCTCGAAAGAGTATGTACTCATATATCTTGTCGCTGGCAGGAATCTGTTGGCCATCCTTCTTACGACCTTCAGTTCCAAATGAGCGAACTGCACCAAGGTACATAAAAGAGTGACCTGTTAATATAATCAGAATGGACGAAAAACAACAAATAACTTTTTTGAGCCGAAAGAACTATAGGGGTAAAGCTTCAGGTGTCTTTTAATGAAAGCTGCAAGAAAAAAATGTTTAAGGCATCTTGTTGACTTCAAGGACAAATGAAACAAATGTAAGTTGCTGTAAACTCCCACACTGTGGAGAACTACTTGTTGATATTATACAGCAAACATAAATCAAAAGTACAGTGGATTTGAGATCGATGAACAACAAAAGGCCTTCAATCTTACAATTTTTTTTAAGAAAAAACAAATCAGCTAGTGGCCATGTAGCAGTGCAATAAGCAGAACATTAACAAAAAAAAAGGATTAATCAGGTTTAATATACTAACTCATCTAAAGTCTAGACAGGGGATCCCTAAAAGTTAATTGGTTTCGGTGATCATCTAGGCATATCTATAAATGAAATGGTTTTAAAAACAATAGATACTCAAATACGCTAATAATAGATAAGGATATTACTTAAACTAAAAAAAGAGGAGCAAGCTGATACTTGCTATATAAATATAGGACCCAGTTTTATATTAATATAATAATCAAAGATTACTATTTGCTCTACAAAAAAAGGCAGGTACACTTTGTGTAACTTTGAATTCTCACTGATTCAACTATACTAAGGGTGGTAAAACTGTAGAGACATCCCCAGTGCCTAAAAGGGACCATTTGCCTGTTAGCCTCTACGAAAGAGGAGCAAGTCAGTTGATATGTTGACGCCACGGAAGATTAGCTGTGTTTTAACAAGCACACGATACAAAAAGACATTGGCATAAACATCTCCATCAAGGAATATATATTTGGAACTCAAGTATGTAGGCCCAAAAATAAGATCTACCCTTTTTGTCCACACTAAAACAGGTGCCAAGTAATTCACAGTTTTGGTAACAAAACACAATTGGGGCCTTGAAGCCATGCCATTCTCGACTTTGTTGTGACTAGACATTCCAAAGTTGAGTGAGGTCCCAAGTCCCTTTTAGCTTACAATTTTAGCCAGACATGAGTATGGAAAAGCACGGATAATTCCAGGGCCAGCCCTGGGGGTGGGCCAGAGGGGTTGCCACTCTAGCCCCAGGGCCAGTCCTAAGTGTAGAGCAGAGGGGTGGCTGCTCCAGTCCTCCCGAAACAAAGGGCCCCCTTCCAGGTATGTAATAATATTAGCGCTAGCATTTGTATATATGGACCCAGAAAGCACCAAAACTCAAAAAGGTAGCAACCAAGCACCGAGACGCATCACTAATTGATGTTGCCTGAGCCATGCCACATGAAGCAAGTCATGCTACAACTCACCAATCACCTTGATCCACCAGTAGATGACTCCATGGAGCATGACTCACATAGGAGAGCGACTTAGGCACTAGCCCACCAGGCTGAAGAAACCACCATAGGTTCCCTACCCCTTAGTGTAGTTTAAATTCTAAATTGAGAATCGAATCCATTCGTTAAGGAACAGACCGCACAGCCATACACAAGTTGATCAAAATTGTGAATTTTGTGAATTGTCCAACAAATGGTTATCCATTAGCCAAAAGACTAATCATCAGTCAGTACTCTATACTCGGTTGCATTAGTCATTTTTTGGAACCTTGATCATGAGTGCTTATTATATCAAGGGGCCCCGAGTTTTTGTTTCGCCGTAGGCCTCAGAAAACTCAATAATTCCAATGTTACAGTCCAGCAAGTGGAGGATTACTCCAAATGAAAAAACTGAAAGGGCTTCCCAAAGATGACTAATGTACAGCCACTGCTTGTAAAGTGTTTAGGACACAGACCATCCCGTAACCACCTGACCTTATGCCTAGTTTCAATCTACAGCCTATCTTATCATGCTGTTTTTCCAGGGAAGAAGAAAACACAGTGCAAGATAACAAGATTTGAGCATCTGAGCAACAAGGGAGCTGGAACCTTCACAAAGCAGCAACTTTGCATACCCAACTCATATTTGCGCCACATTTCAGTGAAATCTCACAGAAGCATTAAGTATTAACAGGCAGTCTGGTTCAAGTATCTAAGAAGTAACTGAAAATTCTGAAGGAGAAAACAGACTGAGAACCTAACAAAGAGGATCGTATAAAGGAAAATTCACAACCTAACATATAATAATAGATAATATTAAATACGAGTGAATCGTAACCCTGACGCATGGTCGCACAACTATCCTCCTCCACCAACAGAATACAAAACCACCTAGGATGAGAAGAGAGCGAGAGCGGATAGGCACTATGGCATCCTACCGTTTCTGAGCCCGATGCTGGACTCCTCGGTGTTGATGGTGTACAGGACTCCCTCGTACCGGATCTCGCTCTTGGACATGAGGCTTATCAGGCTCCCGATGTACGACTCCGGCGCTGCAGCTGCCGCCGCCGCCATCGCCGCCGCCGACGATGCCTAGGGTTTCGATCTCCCGCTCCCTCTTCGCTGTTTTTTTTTCTCTCGCCCTAATTTTCCCCCTTTTCTTTTTAAAAAGCCCTTCGCTAAACTCTCCTCTGCGTGACCGCGTCGTCTCCCATTCTCTGACTGTTTCGTAGAAGTGGACTCCTGCTATGGCAGGACTAAAGATGGTCGAGCTCTATTAAAATAAGAATATGGGTTAATTTCATTATCTATGGTTTGTTGAGTATTTTCTAACGATTTTGCATTTTATCTTTAACAAAACGTGGAGTTTGTCAAGTCTTAAATTAATATAGAGAGGAGAAAAAAAGATACCTCCAATGGTTTGACAAAATTGTGTTGACAAAACCCAAAGTATGGACACGGTTATTTTTCGGACGAAAATTTTCTTCGCGTCTGGACTCGGTCGCGCGTCTTTCTTTGCACGCTATTCCTAGCGCCTCCGTCTTCCAATTCGTGGTCGTGTGTGCACTTAAAGGAAGAGAATTGATTAGGGCAATGAAGACTGCTTGCAACTGCTAGGGCTTCTTGGAATACAGCTAGCGTACTGAAAGATCAGGACGACGGAGACGGCTTCAGCCAGGTCGAGTTAAATTAGCTAGCCACCGGGGGTTGCTGTACTCTATAGCATCGTCGCCATGTCCTCGTCCTAGATGAAATCCATATTGCCGACGACTCTATCAAGCCGGTGTTGATGTCCAGCGATGTGCAAAACCAAAAGATCACGGCCTCCAACTTTCCGCAGGAAGAAAACGACGGCGTAAGAAGAACCATGCGCGGGGAAGAAAAACATACGGGGCTATGCAATGCCAAGCGCCATACACGGTTGGCCTATTTGCCAAACCGTTGGATAGAAGTTTTTAAGACTTTTTTCAAAAACAAGAATGCAAAGCCCATTTGCAAACCGTTGGAGATGCTATTAATGGGGCAAAAGCTAGATCCAGCGGGTTTATAGGCATGGGTCTAGGAGTGTAGTACCTAAACCCACAAACCCATGAATTTTTTAAACCCGGTTCATCATATCATCACACAATATAATTAATACATAAAGTACGAAATGCAAGAAAAAATAAACAAAATAGAGAACATACATGCTTTTTTTAGCAGAAGCTCCTTATGTGAAAGCTACAGCTAGCTAGTGCGCCTCAGTGCATACACTCAGTTCATCTGGACTCAAGGATATAGCAGATGTTGGCACCGAGCATTAGCAGGTCATGGCCCAGTGCATGCTGGAGGTGAGTTTTTCTTTCACAACTCGCAAACGTCTAGTGCGGAGGTGCAGTAACACAAAATATGAATCCCACCTTGCCAAGTGATTTAACTTTAAGTATTTTGATGCGCTATAAAGTAGACTTGTTCACTTGACTCGATGACCATCTTATGGCGTGTTGTGACGGGCATAGGCAACCCGTTAAATACCCGTGACCCGATGGGCATAGGTTTAGGCAGAAAATCAAACTCATGACGAGTCATGGGTTTTTAGTGGGCATATTTTATGTTAATGGGTATGGGTTTGGGATGGCAAAACCTAGTGGATTTGTACCCCATCTTTAATCGTAGCTCGGTCCCCTCCAACCGGTGGGTCCTAGGGTGACGACAAGCATTGGGGCCACTTGGCGGTGGTGCTGTATCATAGGCTGTGTGCGTTTGATTGGGTGGTATACACTATATATATGTTTGGTTATCTGTTCTTCCTCCAAACCCGACTTAGGTAATGCAAGTATGCAACTAGAGCCCTTTAGCCTGCTAGACCTGGTTGTTCCCACCAAGCCGGGCTAGGGCCAGCCATTTTCTCACATCACCTCGCGTTCACCTCTGCCTCCACCTCACCCTTGTGGGAGATGCCACCTCACCCTCGCTAGAGATGAGTGGAAGCTCTCTCGTCCGTCTCCACCTTACCCTCATACTGTTCGTAGGTGCCACTAGGGCAGACACGCTCTCCTCACCGCACGGCTACGCAAGCCGCCATGCCACTTGACCCGTGCCCGGTCACGTGGACCTCCACGACCTGCTTGCACCCAGTAGCGTGCACCTCCACAACCATGCTGCTTGTCCTATGCCCAGTTGTGCACACCTTCGCACCACCCATTAGCTTCAGCTCGATCCGAGCATGCAGGAGATGGCTGGCGGTGCGATTCTAGCCCTGGTGAGCTATGGATTCCAGGTAGTTAGCTTTTCGTTGTTCTTTTGATATTTGATTTTGGGCATGGATTTTGTGCACTTCTCTATTCTTCTTAATTGCTTGATCCGCACCATGGAGAAAAAAGACAAGACTGAAATCAATTTGTGTTATATAATAGTTAGTTTGACTATCAAGAAAATGTAGTAAGAATATGGAGAACAAATATAAAGAGGAAGGAAATGAGTTGTTCATTTTTCTCTTGTCTTATTTCCAATACGTAAGCCCTCCTATATATAGCCATACATGTGAGGTGGAGTTACAAGAATTGATGCTAGGAGAGTTAAACTATTGATGAAGTAGGGGGTTGTAGCTTTGATGGTATAGGGGTTATGGACATCCACATTAATATTTCATAACACTTCCCCTGGATGTCCATTAATAGGTGAATCTAGTGGAAAAAATCTAAGGCTAATGTGGGGGAGTATACCCTCCTAGTACTACATGGGCCGCGCTAGAGGAGCTGGCCCAACTCACCAAAGTAGGTCACGTGGACCACCTAGTTGGTCGACATGATGTGCAACGATGCAAGACCAACTTGATGAACAAGCAAATTTTGTCTGTTATAGTAGATTTTGTATCTTCTACATAATATGGAAGTTGTGTAACTGATCAGATCTAGAGTTCCTTAGATGTAACCTTACCGCGTGCTATATAAAGCCGGCAAGGACCCCCTCGAAAAAATAGTCAATACAATCACAAAGATGCTGGACATAGGGTGTTACGCTGCTCTCACGGTCTAAACCTTGACAAATCCCTGTGTTCGTCTTGCGTCACCATCTAGTTTGTTATCTCACGCACCTCTACCAATTAATCTACTACCATGGGCATATCCCTCGGTAAACTGCTGACTAGCTTTCATCGATAGTGGCACGCTAGGTAGGGGGTGTGCATGCAGATCCCATGGCAAGCCATATGATCATCCTTCCTGCTTCTGTGATCCCAACGGCGGGCCAGTCGTTCACAATTGAGATGTTCAACTGGACCACCGGTGTTAACAACGCTGCCAAAGACATGGAGGCGGTGCAGGTTTCTCCTACACCAACTGACTCTACACCAACAACATCAGATCTTACCATGGGATCAATCTCAAGGTCATTTTATGTGATAACTCATCGTCACCTTCCTCGCTACCATGGGAGGCGGTTTGACGACCCCCAACCTAATCGACTCCATCGACCAAGTCACCATAGGCCTGGTTGAGATCCTTACCTTGGTAGATTCTGTCACACATCAATCTGCTAAGGTCGACTACAACTCCGACCACCATTTGCTAGGTCACCACCCTGCTCGAGCTAGTCACTAGAGGCATCTAGGTTCAAGTGTGGCACACACCTTTTTCTTGTTTTAGAGCAAGGCGCATACTATTACCACTACGCACCACACCACCGGGTGGTTGGCCTTCATTTCAAGTCTTCCTCCATCACCAACTCGATGTTGTTGTAACCAAGTCTTACCAAACCTCCATGCTCACTGGTACTTTGACATCATTATAGGTAGGCTGAAAGACCACTCTTTCATCTAAGGTTGCCTAACCATTGCACAGATCATTCGGGGGAGGGGGACACTGCGAGGTGGGTAGTTTATCTAGGATGGATGCCTCCTAAAGAGTAACGAAGGTGTGCAAAGGTAGGCTCAAGATTTGATTCTGATCATGAGCGTAATGGTATAAGCCTGCCTAACTTTGATTTTCATCAATCTAAATAGTAAAATGGCCCAGCAGCTTCCTTCTTTGATGCTTCCTACTGCACTCGTGACACTCCCTCATCAAGCCAATAGAACAAGCCTAAGCCTAGCCCTGCTATCACTTTGGGGAGGAGGAAGTATGGATTCTTCTTTCCGGGAAGGAAGGGCCATGAAGAATTTCTTTTTGGTCCCTTTTTGTCCAGTGGTTAGGATATTGTCTTTTCATGTCGAAGACACGGGTTTGATTCCCATAAGGGGTAGATACTTATTCTCGGCCAAATCCATAGATTTGATGAGTAGGTCGAGCTTAAAGTAATATAGCAATGCTATAGAAAGAAATGTGATAGAAAACCTTATCTATTCATGTACTTGACTTGTCCTTTCATTTCACTTACTCATAGGACCCAAATAGCATCAAGCTTTATCGTAGTTGCTCGATTGGTTCATTTTATGGATCCTTTGCTTTTAGAAATAACTAGCTTTTCCCCGCCACTTAACCAATGATGTCCCCCTATGACCTCTACTAGTTTAGGTATCCTTCTTACTCAACAATACTTGAGAAATCTACTTAAGAAGGCAAACATGCTCACAACCAAGCCTATGAACATGATCCTGGTTTATTCTAAAATTCTATTTTAAGCAATTTGCCCATCCTTGTTAATGAAACAACTAATTTTGGAAGGCTATGAAGGGAAATTGATTGACAAGCCCTTGCTAATATATATGTTGGAAAAGTTATATATATATATGTATGCAACTTTCCCAGCATATATAAGCCATCCTTTATGAGTTTCCTAGTCCTCTCTTTGATTCCTAAGCACAACATAATTAATAGGTAGCAATCTATTCTCAAAATCATATAAAGAGTTGCTTAGGAATGAACTCACCTCTAAATTTAATTGTCACGCATGAGCTCTTATGATTGGACCTTGAATATGCAGTAGAGGATCATTATGTGTATGTGAAGGAGTGATGTCTTCATCACATGACATCCATACCACTCTTGAATAGGATGCCACCACCACTATGCCCACTCCACTACATCGAATCTCACCGTCACTAATGCCATGGCTATGGACTCTGCCTTCACCAAAGCATCTGATGGTTGGTACAATTTGCGTCCCATCTTACTCTCTCTTAGATTTTGTAGTTGATGTACTAGGGCATGTTTTTCACAAATAACAAGCAGTGTAACCACTAAATCTACTTCCAACAATGGTATCAGTTGCCTACTTGGTGAGAGATCTTGATCAGGGTTAGAAGATTTAGAAGAAGAATCATATCGAGTCAAATCAAGTAGAAAACCCCAATCCTAAATAAAGTTCAAGCCCACTGATGACAAAGAAGCTGGAGTGGGGGAGAGGACATACCTAGACTGACCACACCACTAGCTCTACCACCATTGAGCGTGAAGGCTAAGCAACCACCACACGACATCATTTCTATGTCGCATAGGTAGGGGAAAAGTGCACCATCATGTGACCACACGATGGCGGCCTCCTCAGCCTTAGGTGAGAACAAGCACCAGCGAGAGGACCCATGGTAGCACCATCATTCTCCTCCTCTGGCCATGTGGGTGGCTCACACTACTCTACTCTCTCTAGCTAGTGCGCTATTGAGAAGGGAGGATATGGGAGGGAGAAAGAAATGAAGATTAGAGTTTTGGGAAGGTGGCCACAACCTACATTTGATCCTCCTATCTTGTCAGATGACTATTGGATTGGATCCGATGGCTGGCAGCAGCTGGATCGGCTTTAGGCCCATGCGGGGTTGCACTTTCTTGGCCCAGGCCGAGGTTGTGGCCTTGGCACAGGGGAGGGCCACACACACGCGCCGCTACTGCTGCTGGGCGATGCTGCTCCGCTACTAGGCTACGTACTGTAACAGAACCGTCTAATTTATAAGAATTCAAGTGAATTAGCGACCACGAAAGCAGTCAAGTTAATGGACTTGAACCCATATAAACCCGGTAGTCCGACGAAACCTCAAAAGATCTCGATTCAACCATCATACAACCAAGACCGTACATGATCAAGCATCTCCATCACATATTACAACCATTCATCACAGAACATAGTTTTACAACACATCGGAGTGTAAACAAAGTTATTACAACTCAGTTCAGTAGCGGAAGCAAAGTAGTTTAAAAACAACAAACACACTTAGTTCAATTGCATGCCAGTTCCATAGTCATTCCCACAAAAGCACAACTGAAGATAATAGAAGTGATCTTGCCCAAGATCTACTCATCATCCGCAGCCGAATGGTGACAGTTAGCACAGTAGCCGTGATACACGACATCATCTGCAACAAGGGTAAATAAAACCCTAAGTACGAGAATGTACTCAGCTAGACTTACCCGTCATAAACCAGAAATAAAGTGACA
>Ga0182004_10001045_pt1 | contig 19370 bp, 21 predicted proteins | sample Sormic07211540_1_FD_120479 | JGI IMG/M metagenome (GOLD analysis project Ga0182004, IMG submission 120479) | Endophyte microbial communities from Sorghum bicolor roots, Mead, Nebraska, USA - 072115-40_1 MetaG | ecosystem: Host-associated > Plants > Roots > Unclassified | place: USA: Nebraska...
TAATCATTAACCGGTGGCAGCACACTTGATTATTACTTGTACATAATATTATTATTGTAAATGTAATGTGTATGTACGTATGTGTATAGCTATATAATATATATAGATATATATATATATATACATATATTATACGGATAATATATATGTAGTTTCATACTTTATTTGTGTGTAATAATAATGACGCTCTCGTATAGGTGCAACGTATACGGATAATTGCGGCGTATACGATTAAATTGGAGAAAATATACAATTGAAAACCAAAATCAATAAAGAAATGAAAAGGAAAAAGAAAAAAAAACAAAAAAAACCTTTAGTCCCGGTTGGTAATACCAACCAGGACTAAAAGGGGTGGCCAGGGGTGGCGCCACGTCACTGCCTGGTGCCCCCTGTAGTCCCGGTTGGTGTTACCAACCGGGACAAAAGGTCCCCATTTAGTCCCGGGTCTGGGAGCCGGGACTAAAGGTGAGACTTTTAGTCCCGATCACTTAGTCCCGGCTCGCCACCTGGGAATACAAGTGGTTTTCGACCGGGACTAAAGGCCTGTCCTGTACCAGTGCATCAAACAAAGCTATATACAGGCATGCAGCATGCCTGATGGGGGCAGAGAGCAATTGATGTCTCTGACTATCTCACCAGTGATAAGAATTATAGTATATATACTAGATAAAACTCTACACGTTGGTGCAGAATTTTGCAACGTGTATATCTATTTGGGCCTTGTTTAGTTCCAAATTTTTTGCCAAAATAGACACTATAGCACTTTCGTTTATATTTGACAAATATTGTCCAATCATAGACTAACTAGGCTCAAAAGATTCATCTCGCAAATTATAGACAAACTGTGTAATTAGTTATTTTTTAATTTATATTTAATGCTCCATACATGTGACGCAAAATTCAATATGACGGGGAATCTGAAAAAAATTTATAAAATTTTTTGGGAACTAAACAAAGCCTTGAACATTTGATGAAAGGAGTGCATTTCATGATACATATAAAAAGGCCGGAAGTAAATATGGAAGTTATAAAATTGCAAATAGTAAACAATTCTTAAAGCGAGGCTACGTATATCCATTTTAATATTTAATGAAACATAATGCATTTTATGATACATATACAAATTAAAGGGCGGAAGGAAATATGGAAGTTATAAATTGGAGGTCGTTAGCCTATCAGGCAATAAGAATTGTTTATCTGAAAATCAGCACTATCAGGCGATAATCGTATCGTAAACAAAAAGTTAAATGGATATTGGTCCAAAGAGGGAGTTTGGCCGGAGAGACTGAAACTCTAGAAATCATCTACAGAGGTAGTTCCTTTGCTGCCTATGCAAATGGCCGATTTAATGTCAACATCTCTTTTGGCAGATGCGGCCTTGTTTGATATGATGTCGGAAGGAGTGTACTAATAAAAAAACTACCTCTGTAGTTGGTGGTCAAAAAAATTTTGGATGTCACATCGAATATTTGATAGGATGTCGGAAGAAGTATTTGAATACTAATAAAAAAACTAATTACATGACTCGTTTGGAAACTGCGAGACGAATTTATTAAGCCTAATTAATTCATCATTAGCACATGTATGTTACTGTAGCACTTAAGGCTAATCATGGACTAACTAGGCTTAAAAGATTCATCTCGTGATTTCTAACCAAACTGTGTAATTACTTTATTTTTTTTAACTATATTTAATACTTCATGCATGTGCCTAAATATTCAATGTGATAGGTGAAAACTTTTTGATGGGGAACTAATTAAACAAGGCCGCAGTCGTTTAGTTAATTTTTTTTTTTGCAAAATAGGCACGGTAGCACTTTCGTTTGTATTCGATAAATATTGTCTAATCATAGATAACTAGGGTGAAAAGATTCATCTCGCAAATTACACGTAAACTATGTAACTAGTTATGTCTTTTATCTATATTTAATATTCTATGCATGTGCCGCAAGGTTCAATGTGATGAGAAATCTAGAAAAAAATGCAAAATTTTTTAGAACTAAACAAGGCTAACTTTTGCAGTAGTAGTAGTGTACCCAGCAGCAGGCAAAATAGGGACTTGTTTAGTTCCTGAAGGAAGAATTTTACGACACTGTAGCATTTTCGTTTGTTTATAATAATTATTGTCAAAATATAGACTAACTAGGCTCAAAAGATTGTCTCGTCAATTCCGACCAAACTGTGCAATTAGTTTTTATTTTCGTCTATATTTAATACTTCATGCATGCGTTTAAAGATTTGATGTGACGGAAAATCTTGAAAAATTTTAGGTTTTTGGGTGAAAGGAAACAAGGCCCAACAACCAAGCTGTATATATTTATTGATTTGTATTGTGGATGATGCTCTATCATTTTCTGCAGGAACAACCCAAACAGTTGATCTAGTTGGAGTCATTCATTACGTAGGGTTTGGGCGTCCCGGCCACGCGAGGCCTCGTGGCCTACTCCGATCCTCCATTCATATTTCATAGATAATACCCCATATAGAGCGTCGTCATCCACGTGCCGCTCGTGGTCGAGGTGCCTATAAAAAAATGGCATCCTTGCATTGCATTGGGAGCGCATCAGCAAAACAAACAAAAGGAACTCCAAACCACCTCCTAAACTTCCTATTCTAAATTCAGGGACTTGATAAAAAAATCAACTTCAACCCACCTTCTACTTAGGTTCCTATTTTCTATGCTCTCCTAAATTATAATTTCAGCCCCTCACATTTAGAACCTCCTATCCTACTTGTTTAGAAGGTGAGTTAGAGTTGAGTCTTAATTTGAGCCCCTATTTTTTTATCATAGCATGTAAATAAAAATTTAAGGGTTTAATTTAGGGACTTGGACTGGAGTTGTCCTTGCATATAGTATCCCGTAGTATTTCTTTCGTACCCAAATTAGATGACGTTTTGGACTAACCAAAAAATAATTAATTAGAGATTAGTTTTCCTACTTTGCTCCTATAGAGTTATGGATGTTTCATCTCACAACAATCTGGTATAGGTCAGTTAGTGAGGCCTCGGTCACCGGTTCGACTCCTCCTAGCTGCGTTATTTTTTATTGTCATGTGTGCCCTCGTTTTGGCCCTGCAATGGGCAGGGGCAGTCGCGTCCCGTCAAGTAAAAACAGGTAGGGGAGTACCTACACCTGTAGACAGGTGGATTGTAATCCCGGTTGAGAAAGCCCTATAGTCCTGGTTTTCTCAATCAGGATTGGGAATTCGGAACTAAAAGTTCGGGCTTTTAGTCTCATGCAACCGAGATTAAAAATCATCTTAAAAACTTAAAAATAATTTAAATCTTGCAGATCTCCCTCTTGCATGTAAATAATTTAAATCTTGCAGACCTCCCTCTTGCATGTGTGAGATTCGAACTCAAGACCGGGTCATCCAACCGGGATTAAAAATCATCTTAGAAACTCAAAAATAATTTAAATCTTGCAAACCTCCCTCTTGCGTGTATGAGATTCAAACTCAAGACCTGTTATCTTGTACATATCTTTCTTACCAACTCAACTGCACACCACATGTGATAATGTCTTGGACGCTCTCCCTTTGAATTCACTCATAGGGGACCTTTAGTCCCGTGTTGGAAACTTTTAATCTGGGTTGGTGACTTCAACTAGGATTAAAATGTCACCCTTTGGTCCTAGTTGGTGTTACCAACCGAGACTAAAAGTTAGAGAACCTTTAGTCCGAGTTGGTAACACCAATCTGGAATAAAGGGTGGCTTTTAGTTCCAGTTGGTGTTACGACCAAACGTCACTGCTGCAAAAGTCTGCTGCACTATTCGTTGGGCAGAAGATTTTAGTCTCGATCGGTGATTCCAACTGGAACTAAATCTCTATTAGTCTCGGGCTCAATTTAGAGCGGGACTAAAAGTTAGGATCAAAAGTCTGTTCTCATAGTGGTAGTAGCCACGGAGAGGGCAGCAGTAGCATGGAGAGTGGTGGTGGCAAGTGGATGGCGGCTGCTGCGGTGGCCATAACAATGTTGCTTGTTGTGCAGCTGATGGCAGCTCTGCCGACGGCCATGCCACCCGCATGCACCCTGCACTAGGAGGACATGGACAACACCACCTCCCCCGTCGTGCCCTTAATAAACATCATCGCCAGGGAGCTTGCTAGACTAGGCTCGTGCGGGGCGGATCCTATGTGGAAACCACCGACCGAGAATAAATCTCCTGCCCAACGAATAGTGTGGCAGACTTTTGCAGCAGGGACGTTTAGTCTCGGTTGGTAACATCAACTAGGACTAGCAGCGTCAGGGTTGATGAAGTTGTGCGTCGACCCCGAGTCCAGTAGTGCGGTGAATTCATGGGCGCCAATCCTGACATGCAGCTGCATGGTGTCGCGCGCTCGAATGCCCGTCACTGTGGACAGGGAGATCATCGACTTCTCTAGGTCGAACGATGGCTGCTCGGCTGGGGGATCATCGTCAGGCTCTTCAATGATATAATCAGGCACCTCTAGATAGAATAGGCAAACACATTTGTGCTCGTGAATGAACTGCTCATCGCAGTTGTAGCATAGCCCGAGCTTGCGCCGTTCTACCATCTCCTCGGGTGTGAGGCGCTTGAAGGACCGAGCGGCACATGTCGAAGGCGCCGGTGTAGATGAGGACGAGCCACTGGTCGCTGAGGGTGCCGGCAAGGCTACCAGAGGGCGTCGCGCCGGGCGCGCTGGGGCGCCGGCAAAGGAGGAACTAGGGATGTGTTGCAGCGCTCGTATGCCCGTGCCAGGCACATAGCATGCTGTAGGTCTTGAGGTTCCTGGAGCTCTACGTCGACGCGGATGTACTTGGGCAGCCCACTTGTGAACAGCCGGGGGCGCTGCAGCGAGGAGAGATCGCCTGCGTGTGCGCCCGAGCCTGGAACGCTCCATGTATGCATCCACGTTGGCCCCGAATGGCAGCTGAGCTAGGTCCGCCAGGTGATTAGTGCTGATGGTGGGCCCGAAGCGCTGCTGGCAGTAGCGACGAGTCTGGCCATGAGGGTCGACCGATGTTGGTTTCTAGGATGAGGTACCACTGCTAGGCAACCCCCTTGAGATGGTATGATGGCATCCAGACTTTGTCCACCTCCCGTGTGAGTTGGCCTTAGAAGAATTGTTCACTCTTGTTGAGGCAACCCAGTGTATCCTCCTTGCCATTGTACGTCTCGAAGGAGATTTTGTGATACTTGGGAACGATGGCAGACTCCCACGCCAGTTGGGACGGTGCCATGTGGGCGAAAGCCAGCTGCGGCAGACTCTGCGTAACCGAGCCAAACGTCAGGATCGGCGACGGAGAGTGTGGGAAGCTGATGTGTGTGATCGGATCTCCCATGGGTGGTGGCATCGGTGTGGACTGCTGCCCCTGCGGAACTATCGATGACAGCGGTAGTGAAGGAGAGGCCAAGGCAGAGGAATCTTCCACAGCCGTCGTGACCTCCGTAACCACTGGTGCCGAAGCCGCAGGCAGGTGGGGAACGCCCCCAAAACCATGCAGCCCGAATTGCGGGTACCCCTATTGGCTGTCCATGGCCGTCAGGCGAGCACCCTAGGCAGACAGCTGATGGTTCATGGCGGACATCTGAAGCTGCATGCCATTGAATGTGGAGGTGAGCCGGGCGAGCGAGTCAGCGATGGAGGTGAGCGTGGGCGGCTAGGTCGTTGGGGTGGTGGGGAAGAGTGCGCCGGTGGTGTTGCCAAGCGGCTGCGAGACACTGGCAGCTGCGGGCACACCGGTTGACGGCGTGATCGACGCGGAGGAGTCCCCGGTTGTTGCCATGGAGTCTGATATCACGTTGTTACGGCATTGGGCTTTGCTTCGATGGTTGTAGGGAGGAGAGCGAAGGAGCTGGGTGCAAGAGCGTTGGCGGGGGCGAGGAGCCGTCACAAGTAGATCGGGGAACGCGAGCAGGAGGGTAGGGAAGGGGACGCCTAGACACAATCCCAGGCTAAGCCTGTTTCATTGATTTGACAAACTCTGACTCCTTTAACAAACTTGGACTCTAACTCCTTGGCTAACAAACTCTATCAAATCTTACTTGACCTCAAACTCTAACAAACTATCCAATACTACCTCCTTGGCGCGCCTACGCCTGCTAATCGCGCCAGGGCTCAGCCCCCTTGCTGACGCCGACGCTGATAGGTTTTGCCCACCATAACACATATCCATAAGTGTTTTAGATTGTCAAAACTAAAGACATTTTGAAAACAGAATCTGGGTCATGCAAACCTGGAGGATGCAAAAATAAAAATGACAGAGTTAGTTTCAGAGGTATATCTCATATATCTTGCTTGAAAGTTGGATATCCATGTGCTACAGACATTTTTGCCTGAGGTAAGTCGTGTGCACCAGTTGTAGAGGGCAAATCATGGTCCGATGTTTGATTGAACTTGCTTCGTCAACTTCACTCTGTTCCAGTGCTAAATCTCTTTCAGTGTAGAGAAATAACTTGAGTGCCAATACTAAAGTTGGTGCCATTTATAGTGTTTGCACAAGTATTAGATTGTCCTTCCTAAGGTTGGTGCCACAATAATAAATACTGAACTTTGTTGGAATAGTTGTTTCAGTGAATGGAATTGGGCCGTGGGAATACTGAAACACATCTAACTTTTTTGTACAGCTGTTATTTAAAATGAACAGCCTTTTGATGTTCTCACGGAGATTAAATATGAATATATATCTTGGCATTCTTTTACTCATGTTCTATGGTGACTGGGGTCTGCAATTTGTATTTACCTTCTGGTTATATTGTCCTTCATATATAGATATAAGAGAATCCTTTCTTGCAGGTGAAAAGGATCAAACTGCTTCTGTGGGACAAGACACTTTTCAGATAGATTAGGTAATATTCATCAATCTTAGATTTGTACTGTCAACCTCAGATTTGGAGATTATTGTAGTGTTCATTTATTCCGTACAGCATAAATGAACCCCAATATAGTATCAGGTTGCTTTGTTCTTTGACTAATGGTTTATATGTCATCTAGTGTGGTCATCCCTGCTTGTAGTGCTCTCTATAGTCACTATTTTAATTTGATTATTTAGTTGCATGCTGTTGTCCTTTCCCGTCTATAGGTTCTGCATGCTTCATGCCTTAAATAAATCTCTGATAACTGTGAAGATGTTATTTTCCTACAAAATAACTTTGCTATTAATTTATTTTGGGCACTAGAAGACTAAATTTGAACAATAAATGCTGAACTTTTTGTTGGTGAATGCCTGATGAGGTGTAAATACTGAAACTAGTATCTAATCAGGAAGTTTCCACTTAGCTCGGATCTGTAGCGTGGTTTTAGTGTTCACAGTGGTTTGGATTTTATTTCAGTATTCTAGTTTCAGTTGTAGTTACTGAACTCATCCTGGTTCAGTATTTCAGGTGATTGAGTTTTAGTGTTTTATATGTTAGGCACTCTCGTCTGCTGCTCTTTGCTAGATTTTTCATGTCCCAGAGATGCTGGTTTAGTTGTGTGTGCTCGGTATCTGGGCTGCTATCCAATCCACTGCATTGCACGGATCTTGTTTGGTTTTAATTTCGCGAGCGAGACATGCTGTGATTGTACGTGTGTGAGCGAGACTTGCTGCCGAATCAATACTTGAAATCTAGTCGAGTATGAATGCTTTAGTGATGTATGATATATATATTTATCTTGTCTCACACATGCAATCTCTTCTCCTTTGTGCAGATCAACGGCATCGAATGAAGTGTCTTATGCTACAAATCCTTCACCAAATCAGTCTCGTTGGCCATGATGATACTTGTGGTTGTAAATGGTACTTCTATTTGCACTTGAATTACTTGTAAAGTTATTGTGATATATTGTGAGACATGTGATGTTTGTGATGAGTATGTGATGTATGTGATATATATGTGTTGTTGATGGTATATATGTGATGTCTAGTATATATATTTTTGGTTTGTTTGGATGGAATGCAAAAAAAGAACAAATAAAAAAGTTTATTTTGGTCACTTTGCCCAATGTTCTTGGCTACAACACTCGGCAAAAGGGCATTCCGGGAACCTGGGAATCAAGCTTTGCCGAGTGTCCAGGTCATGACACTAGACAAACTAGGTATTTTGCCAAGTATCCAAGCTTTGCCGAGTGTTCGGGCCGTGACATTAGGCAAACTAGGTACTTTGCCGAGTGTCCAAGCCTTGACACTAGGCAAACTGTGTACTTTGCCGAGTGTCCACACCGGGACTCTAGACAAACTGAGTACTTTGCCTAGTGCCCTTGCCAGGACACTCAGCAAACTTAGAAATGTTATTTTAAAAAAAACTGTCTTTGCTAAGTGTTGTGCTTCAGACACTCGGCAAACCGTCTAACGCCGTCTGGGCTACTTTTGTTTGCTAGCACTTGGCAAAGGCTTTGCCGAGTGTCCGATAAATGACACTCGGCAAATCCTCCTTTGTCGCTAAGTATTTTGCTGTCTCGGCTTTGCCAAGTGTGGCACTCGCCAAACGGTTTGCCTAGTGTCTTTGTCGTTTGCCGAGTGCCTTAGACACTAGGCAAAGCACGCGATTCCAGTAGTGGCATTTGTCACGTCCAAGTTTTCCGAGGTAGCTTCAGATAGATCCAAGCCCTCCAACAGGCTGCAGTGCATTTCTGAGGCAGAGAAACATCAGATCGTATATATTACAAGCAACCTTCTTTGCTTGTTTGCTCGTCTCGGTCTCGCTCCCAGCAAATTAAAGCTAGATACATACATTCCTTTTTATATTTCATTTATTCTTTGCCTCCTCAATGCTGTCAAGAATCCGAATGTACGCTGGCTTAAGCTTTGGTCTTTAATTAGTCAGTTCCCTTTATTTCCTTGGCCATCCTCGATAAGCCAGAGGGTACTGGTTGATATGCTGAATCGGATCTACTACAAGCATCCTTTGCTTGCTCATCTCACTCCTAGCTAGATACATACCTTTTCTCTTTTATAAATTCTTTGCCTCCTCAATGCGTCAATGAATCTGAACTCTGGCTTAACCTTCTTTGATCTTTACTCTTTATAGCAAAGGTTATCCTGTCCGAGCCTTACATCATCGATCAGGCTCTCTCCTCTCCATCAGCTGAAACGATCTATCTATCTGACTTCCCTGATCGTCCGGTAGAGCGAGGAGGCGGCCTGCATCATTGTCTCAGCTCTGTGCGCAATTCCAGCAGGTGAGTGAAAAATCAGCGCTTTTAATTTTACTTCAGGGGTTTTCTTTTTTCTTCCCCCTTTTTGTTTCTTTTCTTTGCAGAAGTGGTACAAGTTTAATTTTGGCATGCATGCATCCGTCAGAATTATGGGATGCATTGGATTTTTTTTAGAAAAAGTCAATGAACCACCAGTTAGAATGTATTATACCACTTTTTTTAAAAAAAAAGTATACCCCTTATACACGTAGCACACAAGCCATATATATAGCCATTCCTCCATTAACTTGCTGGATGAATATAATATACTTCCTCCGTTCCAAATTATAAGTCGCTTTGACTTTTTTGGTTCATCCATTTTGCTATGTATCTAGACATATTATTATGTCTAGATACATAGCAAAATGGATGAACCAAAAAAGTCAAAGCGACTTATAATTTGGAACGGAGGGAGTAGTAATGACGAATGAGACAGGATCACAGGAACCCATAATTCCATAATGTATCCTAATGCAACAATAGTATGATCTAGTACCTTTTGTTTCATATTCCATGGGTATATAGTCCCATTTCTCTATTTTTAAAAATTTATATATTATAAAAAGGAGTTTTAGTTACTACCATCTCGAGAACCTAACAGCTCATATGGGTCATTTGTTAAAGAGGGATGGAATAAATAAGAGACATAAGAGACCCCACCCCCTTCTTATTAAGTCTTCTAAGTCGTTTTGCATATTTTTCATTTGACCAACAGCGACTCCACTCCTCAAAACAAGAAAAATGGCCCGTCGAAAAAATTCCATCAATGACAGGGATTGGTTTGAGGTTGACAAAATCAACAGCTATGCAATATTCATGGGATACCTGTTGATGGGCGTGAGGGGGCTTGGTTTGCTGGTGCTTACATGGACCACGGTTGTCCTCCTCGGTGGCTTCGTCTCCATGCTGCAGAAGAAGGATTTTTGGTGTCTCACAGCTATCACGCTAGTCCAAACTGCCGGGTCCGTTTCCTTACTTCCTTACACTACTGCATACACGGGCTTTGTCCAGAGCCTGGGATGCTCGGCAAAGGCAGTTTAGCTCTCGGCAAAGGCTTTGCCGAGAGTGGCTCTCGGCAAAGACCTTTCGTCACATTTTTTATCGGCAAAGAGGTCTTTGCCGAGAGCTATTCATCGGGCTCCCGGCAAAGGGTTTGCCGAGAGCCAAACCTAGCTCTCGGCAAAGAAAAGTAACCGTTACGGCCGTTGGCGGGTGATGGCAAATTTGCCGAGAGCTACTTGGCCAAGCTCTCGGCAAAGAAATTTTAATTTTTTTTTTGGAAAAAGTCTTTGCCGAGAGCCTCCAGCTTGGCTCTCGGCAAAGAGATGTATTTTTTTTTGAAAACCTCTTTGCCGAGAGCCTACAGGAGGGCTCTCGGCAAAGAGATATATTTTTTTTAAAAAACCTCTTTGCCGAGAGCCTCCTGGAGGGCTCTCGGCAATTTTTTTTTGAAAACCTCTTTGCCGAGAGCCAGGCCTGAGGCTCTCGGCAAAGCTGGGTATTTGGCCATGCAGATGGCTCCTTTGCCGAGAGCCCTTGCCCTGGCTCTCGGCAAATCGACCATCTTTTTAGTTTTGCTGAGAGCCCCCTCGACAAAGGCACCATTTTTTCAGGTTTTCCAAGAGCCCCCTTCGGCAAATCAACCAAAAACTTTTTTTTGTCTTTTCATCTAATTTTCACTTAAATGATCATATGACACATATAATTCTAGAAAATCACATATTTCACATCCAAGAGCCTATAACTCACATATTCTGACATCGATGACAATATATACCACATAATCCACATAAATGATCATTTCCATCACATTGTCCATCATAACAAGTTCAAATACTCCAAACTAAGTTCACATACATCCAAACTAAGTCCAACATGTTCAATAACCATATTCCACAAAGTTCACATATTTAAACAAAATAAGTGCATCACCACATAGTCCACAAACTCCAAACTAACTGAATCTCAAGCTAAGTTGACCTGACTCACTGTGAAGGCCCCCAATTGATATGAGAGACACCTAGGCCGCGTACCGCAGGAGAGCCACCATCTGGAGGTGTCGGCGAGATGCCAGGTATTGGAGAAATGCCAGGTGCCACGTTCTAACCTGCCGACGGAGGCTGCACAAAGGAGAACATAGTTTATTAGACAAGATGACGACAATAACTAGTTTAGGACTTACTTGTGCCTTTGACTTTCCTCACAGGAGTATTAATAGGAGTAGTAAATGCATGAGGGGTTGTCGTGGAGCCAGTAGCGTAGCTGGCAGGGCTACACCCGTTTGAGCCCCAACCGACTGTAGAAACGCTATCATTTCTGTCATCTGTTGTTGATGGGCAAGCTGGTCGGCCTCTCGCTGGCGCTCTTGAGCCTCCAACCGCTTGGCCATCCTCTGCTGCTCGGCCCTTGATGCTTCAAGCTCAGCCTACAACATTGGAAATCAAATGTTAGAGTAATGCAAAGGTAACAAAAGCAATGCAAAGTAGAACTATTGAAAAATGATGAACAACCTGGAGTGCGTCGACCCGGTGCAGTGCCGGCTCTGGTCGTGGGCGTATGGGCGGGCGGTTGCTCGCGCTCGTGGTCGATGCTCGGATCTAGGAGAGGGTGGGAGTAGTCGACCTGTCGATGATGTTGTTGCCAATCCAGTAGCGCCCATGCTTCTTGCCGCCTCCTGTCCTGATGACAAGGTCTCCATCAATGTCGTCGGTGGATGGATTGTAGTCCGGGCCATGGACCTGCCTTGCTACCTACGCGTAGGCGGTGACCTTGTCGTAGACGCCCACGTTGGTGTACGCCTCGAGCGGGTCATCCACGCTGAAGGAGACGTCGGACGACGCCGGGCCCTTGTGGGACATGCCATACACGGCGAACAAGGAGCAAGGCTGTCCCCCGTGTGCCGCCGACTGCGAGAAAGACAACAACAGGGTTACAAATGAGGCATAATTGGATGAATTGAAACATTAACACATACCCATGCTTGTGCGTATCTAGAGAGGCTGCGGTTGCCCTGATGGTGTGCTACACCAGACATTCGTCGACGCCTTTCCTGGGCCGCCCTGTGCGCCTCACGAAACATGGGGTCCAGCCACTTGTCCACCATCACCTCCCAGGCGTCAGGACAGTTGGCGCACCATCAGGCCTTCATCTTCACATCAAGTATGTTACATATAAGAATATGAAACGATGCATTGATAAAAGGTTAAGGAATCAATATGAGAATCTATCTCTTCATCCATGTACTGCTCACGGGTCAAATCTATGTCCCTTGCCTCCGCCTTGGTCTTCCTCTGTCCAAGCCTCGTCGCATACTAGTTGATGACGGTCTAGACGCGCACGTTGTAGTGCATCTCAGTGACTCGTGTCCTTGCAGACGTGGCAACCATGGTGTCGGCATAGGCCTGGTCAATTCGATCCTCGAGTTTGAAGTGGCGCTGCATATAGACACGGCATTATTGCAATGATGGACCAAAGATGCAGTGTATTTGAGACTTGTAGTGCGAGGAAGACTTACCTAGAACTCCTTGATAACCCTATTGGCCATGTTGCCTTCTTGTGTGTCTGTGGCGGCCACGTAGTGAGCAAACATGTAGGCGAGCTCCTCCTTCCCCGCGAACGTGACAATTCCAGGGAAGCGTTCCCTGCACAAGAGACCTAGGATGCTGTTGACATGGCGAGTGCCATCATGCGCCCTCGACACAACAGTCCATTTCCTGTAAAAGTCATTAAGAAAACATTTAAGTTTCTATCTCCATGATCAACATACCATATGAAGTAGTAATAGCATGTAAGTAACTCACTTAGTCCCCTCGGGACGAATCACAACACGTAGGGCTGGGTGTGGTGGCTGAGGGAGGGACGCGGGTCCTCGCAAGTAGACACTCGACGTAGTGGAGGAAGTGCTACCTCCAGTCCCGCCCTCGGCCCCTGCCTCCTCCTCCTTGTGGACCCTCTCAGCACCTGCCTCCTCCTCCACCTCGTCGTCCTCCTCCTCCTCTACAGGAGGCGTCACAGGAGGAGGTAGTGCCGGCTAGCGGCTCCTGCGTCCACGCCTCCTCTAAGACGGCTCTGGAACCTCCTCTTTAACTACAGGACGCGTCCTTGAGAAGAGCGACGCCACGCTCCTCTGACGGTCGCCCACCATCTTCGTTCAATGACCTGCAGTTAAAAGGAATAAAGAAGCAATTAGATATACATTCATAATAAATAAAGTATGACATGTATTACAAAATTATAAAGTATTTGCATGTACAACAAAATTAGAAAGTATTACAACTACTTGGTGGCGGTGGAGTTGGCCGAAGCGGTGCTTCGGCGACGACGCGGATGGCCGGCGATGACGAAGTGCTCCGGCAGTGGAGTCCCCTCCTCTCTCTTCCTCCTCCTCCCTTCCTCTTCCTCCTCCTCCCTTCCTCTTCCTCTGCCTGCTCCTCCCTTACTCTTCCTCTTCTGTCTCCTCCCTCCCTCCCTCTTCCTCCTCTGCGCCGGGATACAGGGGGGCAGGGGTGGCCTGTGGTGGGGGGCGGGGTTGGGGGCGGTGGGTGGCAGCGGGGGGCAGCGGGGTGGACGCCGCCGGCCCGGAGGCGGACAATCTTTGTTTATTTAACACAATAGATATTACTCTATACATATAGTGTCTATCTAGTTGTTATAAACTTGTCGAACTCATCGCCGTTATTGTTATTCACATTGTCGTCCTTTATTAACAGGGTCTTCGATTTCCTTTTAAAGGAAAAGGCAAGTGATATTGGCAATTCTTTGAACGGCTTGATGTCTGCCGTATTTGTCGAGGTCTCTGCAGGATTCAGGATGAGAAACAAATCTTGGAGTTCAACAATTAAAGAACCGTCGATGATTGCACGCATATGTCTAGCACTTGTTTTATCGCTTGTCCAAGTGCTAGTGCTTGCTATTGTCTTATGTCCTCTTGCAATTCTGTATCTGCTTGGGCTGTATCTCTCTGCTGGAATTTCTTTATGGCGTCTAATACAACACGATTATGGTAACAGCGATGGAGGCACCAACCTGAAGCCAGCGCTGAACGTCTTGTACTCTTTAGCCGTGGCCCAAGGTGTGGTTTACGGCTACAGGACCATCTACGATTTAACGGCAAGAACAAGACTAGTGGAATTAGTGGCCCATCATTATTCACTAGAGACAGACTTGGTTTCAGAGTACTTGGATGAAACAGTGGAAGGGTGCATGAAGGATTCATCTTTTGCAAGTGGAAGGAACCTTGTCACATATGCAGTGGACTTATTGATGGAATCTAAGTCAAGGTACGGCTATGTTTCTGGGGTTCTGATTCTTGGCACAGTAACCATGAAATGGTCGACAGATGAACAGTCTGGTCTGATAAAACAACTACTGGCTAAGTCAGCATCATTTAGCCATGTGGTGCAGCAACTGGTAGAGACATTTGGTCCGACAAGCCCATATAGCACAGAGATCAGGCTCCATGCTGCTAGGATAGTGGAAAATGTTGCTGGCAGCGTCCGTTTGGAACAGTTCCCTAAGGGCACGATGATTGAGTGCATATCATCCCTGCTCGACACATTTGAGGAATACAGTTGGCGACCTGAGGGATATAAGCGATATTTGGATGGTCACAAGGAGTATGAACGGGACTGGCTGCTAGATCAAGGGGAGCTGTGGTACTGTTACACTGTAGATGCAGTTCCAAGAGTATCCTCCAGCAAGACACAGGAAAGTGACAATGACGATAACCTGCTCCAGAGCTACAAAGGTCTAGTGGTGCAAGGCCTGCGTATCCTCCAGAAGCTCGCAATCAACGAGGAGAACTGCAGAGTGATAAGCAACACCCAAGTTCTGCTATCCAAGACGATGGCGCCCCTGATCTCAGGGAAACTCCATGAGGACCATCATGATGAATGGTCCATCATAGCAGAGGAATCACTAGAATTCATGAATCGGTTGATGGCGACTCTAGGAGAAGGGACCGAAACAACAAATCTGACAAGTGAGATCTCAAGCAGCAGCCAAGCAGCGATCATCAGAACCCTGGGGTGCCACAAATGCCCCATGTTGCTGAAAAGAAAAGCCACACAGGCCCTCTTACAATTGTCCCCGGATACACCACCCTCCATTGGAAGTGGAAGCATAATATTCGTATGGATACTGCTGGACATTTTTCTTCTGCCAGATTATCACTTTGTTGACAGGATATGCGGTGCCACTCATTTGCTAAAGAAAAGTAGCTACACCACAAGATTAGCAGGTCAAAAAATGCAGGCCATGATGATACCTTCGATAACAGAGGCAACTGACACGAGTATGCTACCATCAGTTGTTAGTAACGTTATTGGCAGCCTCGCCAGAACTGTTGCAGGTGCTGAAAACAATGCACACAGAATACATGCAGTAACGATCCTGGACCATCTCTGTCAATACTACACCAAGGACGATGAAAATCTGAAGGAGCTGAAGAAAGCCGTGGCCAATGTGATAGAAGAGGTAACTAACCTGTGGGTAAACATTTTTTTTAAAAAAAGTATCCCTTTCATTCCCATATTACTGGGATCAGAGTACTACCGTTATCACTCTGAAGTCTGAACCATACTGAATTAATTGGTGCCTCAGGTGCTCAAAGAAATTGTCCATGGGCCCACGACAGAAGAAATACAAGTTGTGACTGAAGCAAACAACGGCGGCAAGGTTCTCCTCGCAGAGGGTCCGGACTTAGAACAAGGTGGTTCTTCACATGATAATAAGAATAATGGACAGGAACGCCGCTCATCTACTCCTCATCAGCAAAAGGGTGAGCAACACCAGGGAATTATCCAACTGCAGGAGGCCTTGATAGGATTGTGCTGGTCTATAAAATTCTTTTGGATTAATAAAGACCAATATTTGTCTCGTCAGTTCAACGAGATCGCAGCCAATATATGTTCGGTACAGGGGATGCCTCACAAGACTTTGTAAGGGTGTGCTCCTAGGGTATGAACAGGAAGAACACGAAAAATACGATATGTAGAGTGCTTAAGAACTTAACATGGTATTTGTTACAATTGTTCAGCGTGCCCTAGAAATGCCCTCTTCCTCCCTTCTTATATTATTCCTCTAGTTGTTCCACACTGGGCCGAAGACACGGGTGCTGGGCCGAAGCTTCCTTCTGGGCCGAGAGGCAGGCGAGGCCGTAGAGCGTGATGGAGAGTCTTGAGCTGGTACGGTAGTAGCTAGGTCGCTAACATCCCTCTTGTCTTCAACCGGCATGTCCCCAGGCCGGTGCCCTTGGAAACTGCTGGCGTAGAGGTAGCAGAGGTTTCCAAGTGGCCAGCTCCGGCGGCGACTGGGACCATTGGATGACGCCCTGCTCCACAGGCCGGTCACCCGAAGTCCAGCGACGGTGCAGAATTTTCACCGGAACCTAAAACTCCTGCAGGTCAGAAGGAAACGAGGGTGACACCTGATGCGAACCAACCACAGCCTTTAGTTTTTTTTTGACAAGAACAGCCTTTAGTTGAGACACATGAAAAACATTGTGAATAGTTGCAGACGCAGGCAGCTCCAATTTATAAGCTACTGCTCCCATGCGTTGAATGATCTTGAAGGGCCCAAAGAACTTGAAGGACAGCTTGTTATGGGAGCGGCGAGCCAAGGAAGACTGAACATAAGGCTGAAGCTTCAAAAAGACTTGAGTCACCCACTGCAAACTGCCTTTCAGAGCGATGTTTATCAGCTTGTCGTTTCATTCGGGCATTGGCTCGAAGAAGGTGTTGTTTGACCACAGATTGCATGAGCTCACACTGCTGCATCCAGTCGTGAAGGTCAGGCACATCCTGGAGCGCATCCACATTCAACCCAAAATGTCGTGGTGGAAACCCACAGAGCACCTCAAATGGAGAACGACCCAGAGCAGAATGAGTGGAAGAATTGTACCAGATTTTTGCCAGCGATAACCAGCGGCTCCACTGAGAGGGGCAAGCATGAACGAAGCAACGGAGATAGGTCTCCAAGCATTGATTGACGCGCTCAGTTTGTCTGTCCGTCTGTGGATGGTATGAAGAGCTCAGGTGAAGGTTGGCACCAGCAGAACAAAACAACAACTGCCAGAATTTGCTAGTAAACACACGGTCACGATCCGAAATGATAGTCTTAGGCCATCCATGCAATCTATAAACCGTGTCTTGAAAAACCCGAGCCACAACTGCAGCAGTAAACGGATGACGGAGGGGAATGAAGTGTGCAAACTTGGAGAACTTATCAACCACTACCAGAATTGCATTGGCTGACTTGGACTGGGGTAGGCCTTTGATGAAGTCCATAGTAATGACTTCCCAGGAGGCTGACGGCACCGGCAGCGGTTGCAGTAGCCCGGGATAGCGGGCACGATCAGGCTTGGCTTGGAGGCACACCACACACGACTGCACGAAGGAATGAATGGCCGATTTCATACCAGCCCAGTAGAACAGTTGTTTGATACGGGTGTAAGTGACCGGAAAACCGGAATGCCCACCCACTGGACTGGCGTGGAACACCTGGAGCACATGCTGCTGAGCGGAGAGATAGGAGCTAAGCCAAATTCTGTTCTTGTAACAAATGACGCCTTGAGACAAGGTAAATGGAGGAACCGACGCTGGGTCAACAGCAAGACGAATCAGATTGGGTGACTGACGTGAGCCACTGGTGTTCCACAGAGGAGATAGCAGTCAACTACTCCGGATGAGATCGGTGGGACAGAGCATCAGCTGCGCCATTATAAGTGCCTTTGCGATACTGGATCCTGTATTGTAACCCCTGTAAGCGAGCAAACACCTTTTGTTGCCAGGCAGTGTGTAGGCGTTGCTCGTTCAAGTGAGTCAGGCTCTGGTGATCGGTGTGTATCACAAACTCAGCATGAAGGAGGTAGTGACGCCACTTATCCACAGCCATGAGCAGAGCCAGATATTCCTTCTCATACACTGTGAGTCCTTGATTGCGAGGGCAGAGCGGCTTGCTGAGAAATGCAAGTGGGTGACCATCCTGATGCAACACCGCACCAACCTCCGCTCCCGACGCATCAGTGTCGATATGAAATGGTTTAGCAAAGTCGGGCAAGGCCAATACCGGAGCTGAGCAGAGCGCCTCCTTCAACAACTGGAATGCCTGGTCATGGGACGGAGTCCATACGAACAGCTGGTCCTTCTTGAGAAGCCCGGTGAGTGGCTTGGCAACAATACCAAAGTTGCGGACAAACTTGCGATAATAGCCTGCAAGTCCCAGAAAACCACGGAGTTCTTTAACCGAAGTTGGGGTCGGCCAATCAACTACAGCCTGAATCTTTGAAGGGTCATTGGCCAAGCCTGCTGCCGAAATGACATGCCCCAGGTAAGAAATGGACTCCTGGGCGAAACTGCATTTGGACAATTTCAGTTTCCACTTATCGGCGCGTAGCCACAGGAATACCATCCTGAGATGCTGAACGTGTTCCTCAAAGGACTGACTGTCCAGTCTGGGTGCAAGGGTGACATTCATAGCGCCCTGAAATGTGCCCGGCGCGCCGATCAGTCTAAATGCCATCACACGAAATTCATACCGGCCAAAATGAGTCTGAAACGTTGTCTTGTGCTCTTCACCAGCCTTAAGCAAAATTTGGTGGAAGCCAGCCCGCAAATCCAAGGTGGAAAACCAGCGAGCACCATGGAGTTCATCCATAAGTTGTCAAAGACAGGCACAGGAAACTTGGATTTTTGTGTAATGGCATTGAGGTGCCTGAAGTCCACACAAAAGCGGTATGTTCCATCCTTTTTCTTCACCAGTAGAACTGGGGAGGAAAACGCACTGGCACTGCGCTGAATAAGACCATGATTCAATATATCCTGTACTTGACTTTCAATCTCATCTTTTAACTTGGGCGAATAACGGTACTGTCGGAGAAACACAAGTTGAGCACCTAGAATAAATGGAATCTCATGATCACAGTCGCGAGAAGGCGGCAGAGATACTGGTTCCTGAAACAAGTCCTCAAATTCAGACAACAACGAAGTAATGGCCGGAGGAACTGAGGAACACTGAGTTGAAGGACTGGGCAGAGCAGCCATCTGCTCGAGTTGAAACAACATGTACTGAGGAGCAACTGGGTCATGCCCCTGAAGAATCGGAACAGAACCTTCATACGGAACTGCCAACCACTTATGCTTCCAATCCACTTGCATTGGGCTGAAGGCCTCCAGCCAATCCATTCCAATAACCACATCAATATTGGCCAGAGGTAATATCCTGAAATCAGA
>Ga0182004_10001046_pt1 | contig 19360 bp, 13 predicted proteins | sample Sormic07211540_1_FD_120479 | JGI IMG/M metagenome (GOLD analysis project Ga0182004, IMG submission 120479) | Endophyte microbial communities from Sorghum bicolor roots, Mead, Nebraska, USA - 072115-40_1 MetaG | ecosystem: Host-associated > Plants > Roots > Unclassified | place: USA: Nebraska...
CTTTTATTTCGGTTTCCCCTATACAAAAAAAAGAAATTGGTTCCTGTTAAACCAAAAAGGTTGTCGTCTCCTGTTTAAACCGGTAACCCCCCCCCCCCCCCCCACCCCAACAAAAAAAGGCAGACCTCATTCCAAAACTCTCATGCTCTCATCCATAATACAAACACTAGTGCAACTTTATTCTTGATCGTATTTCACTATTGGTGACAATTATTCATGGTGTCAGGTTTACAAACATGTCTCATGAGCTTTTCAAATTTCATAGAAAGAAAGCAAAGCAACCAATCAGCACCGGACCAACAGATTTGGAAATAATTATTCCAGCCGCAGCGCAAAAGCTCTATTAGCCAAAACTCTTGATAGGAAGAAATGCTGTCGCCTTGTGTATAGAGATCAGAACACACACAGTGTCAGCCTAAGTGATGCCGGAACAGAGAGGCCATCTCAATCTGCAGGGAACTTGAGCTTGTCAAGTGATAATACATCTATGTTTATTTGAAATTAAGATTGCCGACGGAAGGTTTACTTACGGCAGTAAGAGCAGTTTCAGCACCCTTGTTTCCAGCCTTGCCACCAGCACGGTTTAGCGCCTGCAATATTCGATTTAGCATTCTCAGCAGGATTTTGATAAGGAGCAAAACAGCGCGCATGTTTTGAAAAGTAGTTCAACAAAAAAGGGTAACACTATTGACATGGAACTTTCTCATCAGAAGGGAACACTTGACTGAGCTTTGCTAATGTGGCCAATCTGGAATAAAGATGTCACTACTTTTACAGGTCAAGGAAATGAATAGCGCCTGTAGCATGCACAAATAGTGTGCTCCTTAAATTAAGTTAGCATATGGCTTCGGAACTTGAACAAAAGCATTTTGGTCAGTAACGAAAACTTGACACTTGGCTGTTTACAGGTTACTACTGGTCAGAAATTTTAAAACTAAAAACATTCAAAAAGACAAAAAATGAACGTAACAGAGCTCAAACAGCAACCAATTTTTCAAAACAAAACTTTGAACAGGGCGCTCAGGAACTGATCAGTTTCTAAACATATGGGATGTGGTCCAGAAATCCAGTAACAATCGAGAAACTGCCCTGCTTTGGGTTACCAAACATGATCCGGTAGCATGTAACAATTGATAAAATGTACATAACCATGACAAATTACCTGGTCCATGTCTTCACAGGTTAGAACACCAAATACACAAGGAACACCTGCATCACCAATTAAAGCCAAAATAATCTGAATGCCTAATTATTAACTGAATTAACCACCATAAAGAAAAAACAAGCCGAGGCAGCACACTGCAAGGTTTCAGTGAATCTTGCTGTTATGGCCGACGTACAACAGATGGCTAGGTGGTGCCTAGGATAGATGGTGCCATGATTAATGGGCGGATAGCCCAGCCCAGTTATCTTTGTTAGCTCAGTTATCTTTGTATTTGCAATTTATATTAGTCCCAGATAGGTTATTTAGCAAAATAGGTGGAATAGAAGGGACATAAATATTTGTAAACTCTATTGATACAATTAAGCAAGAGCAATCATATTTGCTCAGCTTCCTTTAGGGAGCCAGGACACCCCAACCCTTACCCTAGCCGCCTCTCCTCTCTTCCTTCATCACGACCAGCCCCCACGGCGCCTGTCCACCGCGGTTGCGGGTACAGGCCACGACCTCCGATCCCTCACCCCTACAACCTCCGACGAATCCCCAGTAGGATCCAAAATCCTATCACTTGCTAAGTACTTTTATAGCAACCAACTATACCGCTATCTCATATAACCATATAACCAAACCCTTCCAGCCCTATACAAGTTGCTCACATTAACTCTTGTAGATTTCTAAAAGATGTACTTGCCTTGAGTCACTTGATATACAAAATTTTAGCCTACCCCAACTTGCTTGGGACTCTTTTTGTTGTTGTTGTTGTTGTTGTTATACTTATATATGCATATTCGCTGAGAAACAACAATTAAACATATAAAAAAGTTTCACTAGCTGATGGAATATGTTTAACAGCTCAATATTTCAACATGCTAGCCAGCCTTTTTAACACTCAAAAGCTAGAAGAAAAGGAATATACTTAGAACTATCCCAGATAAGAAAGGAACCTCTCTACAGCATGACACAAGGGAAAGAACTGAAAACAACATACCAGCAGATAATCCAGCATTGAGTACACCTGATGCAGCTGAGTTTGCAACAGCATCATAGTGGGTTGTGTCACCTCTAATCTGCAAACGGTTTTTTAGGAGCACCTCCAAAATTAAAACAAACCAGCTACGGCTAAATACTATCAATGAGCTCAAAGCATAGGTTCAATTTGATATTATCACACGACCATCATGATACGTGTGAATAAAAGGGCCAAATAATAATACAATTAGGTAGACAATATTTGATGCAACCATTCACAGAGGTTACAGTCTTCACATGGGCAGGACATGTTGAGAACGAGATGTCCCCAGAAGCCATGCACTATCAAAGATAGTTTCACAAGTACATATTGAAACAGTAAATAGCTTCTAGAGTTCCTTGTTTTTTCCCCTCAGTTCTAATTAACAGGTGGATGTAACATTTCATAGCTCAATGTAAAATTAAAGAAGGATCAGCTCCAAAAAATGTTCAGAGGGTAGTTTACAAAAGCACAGATCTACTAAACTTCTTTATAATTCCTCGTGCACAATTCATGGGGATGCATATAATCTAAAATGTGAGAGGATACATCAAAATTGTTACAGTATTAGGAAAATAATAGCCCTTAAAGGGTCAATATTCAATACTACTTACTCAACATGCAAAATGAACATCAAATGAAACGTAGAAAGCGATAAAAATTCAAATGTGTAATATGGAAACGATGTGAAACTAATCAAGTAATCAACTCACCACAGCTCCAATGCACAGAATTGCATCAAATTTTCCAGATTTGCCAAGCTTTTGTGCCGTTATAGGAACTTCAAAGCTTCCAGGAACACTAACAACCTAAAGAATAATTTGAATCCGAGTAAAATTGCGGTTTCTAAATGTTTCTGAAACATTTTAGAAGTGTATACAACTGTGTAGTTCATCACTGACGTTGTCTGAACTCTGAAGTCATGTTTGCAGATGAAGAGTAAAATTCTACATGGTGCAGTTTTCTGTGTGCCTTTTTGTAACAAAGAATTTTGTATGGTATAAGCTTTCCTATTTAAGTGCATATTACGCTACAGATTTTAAGACTATTTTGTTTAATAATTCTGTAATTCAAGGTATTTAACACTAGTGATTATCTAACATTAAACATACAATGATACATGGCATTCATCAAATTTACATAAGAATAATTCAGAAACAAAATCATGAAATGAACTAGCTATCTATCAGTCAAATTATCACAGTGGCAATAAACATTGATATTGGTAGTAAGGAAATAACTAAAGATATTTATTGGCTCTGACAAACTACATTGACTATTATTCCAGAACATTTATTATGCACAATTAAATAAACAAAGGACAAGGCTTTAAAAGTTTAAAACTCAACCCCATCAGGTACATTAGCCATCCAAAGATAGTTCTTTGTGTGGTTCATGGGTCCTTAACGAAAAAATCATCAGGAATGGAGCATAAGTATACAAGTATAAGACTGGCAGTTTTTCAAATTTGTGATAAAACAATAAGATCAACATTACTTGAAAGAAATTCCTTAACACATTAGTGTGACGCTGAACAACTTCAACCAAACAGAAGAGAGAAGATGCATACTGTTATATTTTCTGCTTTAACAGAGTATCGCTCGAAAGTTTCTAGAGCACCCTGCAGTAACAAATTTGTCACGACCTCGTTGAACCGTGCCACAACCTACAATTAAATAAGGAACCATACAGTCATTGGATTGTGCAATTCACTGGTAAAAGGTGTCAAAGTGCAGGAAAACGACTGTTTTTTCAAAGAAAAGCATATCAGTAGCCTATGGTTTTTGTTCACTAAGATCCCATCAATTATATAGGAAAGGAATAGGTGTTTCTCAATTAAGTAATGCTCAACTCACCACCCCAAACCTGAGCCCCTCGTTGTTGGTCAAAGATCCCATCAACTTCTGGTGCCCTGCGGCGGCGACCACGTCTGAGCGCCGCGACAATCCAGTGCATGAGGTCAGTGTGGCTGGCCATGCTGCACGAAGCAAAAACAAGAGGAAGAAATCAAGACAAGTAGGACATTGATGGTTAAGGAATTGAGGCAAGAATAGAAGCGTACGGCGAGAAGGGAACGAGATGGCGCCAGGTGCACGCCTCAGGGGCATGCTAGGCAGCCGCAGGCAGGGGGAGTTCGTAGCCACGGAGGATGTTGCAGGAGCAGTTGCCATCGCGGGTGTGTGGGTTCCGACGGCTACTCTACTGAACTACTGTGGTGCAGGTGGATGTCAGCGATGTTTCTGAGCCTGAGAAAAACAAGAAAGCCAGCAGCAGTCACATCTCACGGTGTGTTCCAGCCTTTCAGATTGCACATGAGGCACAAATTGACCAAAATACCAAAAAAAAAAGAACTTCAAAACTTAAGAATTCATTTGGAGCACAGGGATTTTGTTTTAGTCATATTGTATCAAATTATTTCCTAAAAAGCTCCTGCATTCCTAATAGGAATTCAGGTTTTGGTCGAGAGTTTCAGAAACATTGTGCTGTCAGTGTTGTTTTTGGATGTATGACACTGAAACGTTAAACCCATATTCTTGGATAATTTTCACCTTCTTGCAATTTAATTGCTCCAATGATCGATCACGGTGTAACTGAAGCCATATATCCTATAGACCCAGTTTAAGAAAATCTAATTGCAGTATTGTACACATTAGCCATTTCGAGGAAGATGATAAATTGCAAAACAGAATTCTTTGCTTTGGCTCAAGTTTTCACGAATGTTATGTGAAACCAAGACCTAAGCAGTAGACATATTGTCCAAATCAAAATGGACGCAGCACAAATGTGAGAATCTCCAACCAAATGCAAGCACATCATTTGCACTGGATCACTGGATGCACGCAGAGAGGAAAAAAAAACAGAGCTCGCTTTAGATGAAGTGACTACATTAGGTATATTGCGTTGTAATATACTCGTATAAGCCAGCGATCATTCTTAGCGCTGAATAACGAGGCAACAAGTACACTCGTGAGTCAACGATTAGAATCAGATCCGAATCCGAATACAAATAGCCAAATAGCTGAAGTTAGGGTCTGGGTGCTCGGTTTCGCACAGCAGCCAGGGACGAGAAGGGGCGGGCGTACCTGGTGGATGCTCGTCGCCGGCGAAGGGCCCGGCGAGGACCTGGGGGCGGCGGCGGTGGCGGTCGTCCTCGTCCAATCGTCGCCGAGCGAAAGAGCGCACGAGCGGACCGGGAGAAGAAAGGCGTTTTTTGAGTGGGGGGCTGTACCGAGCCGAGCCTGACCTTTCGCTGTCGGTTTTGACTCTTTTGAGCAAAATAGCCGCCCATAGCTGGCTGATTAAGTGGACCCGCAGGTCAGAGTCTCTTGTCCCCCTGACACACCAGTCCCAAAAACCCACGGTATCGTGAGACGCACAGACCCTATCACCCTAACTGCCGCCGCCGGTGACCGGCGACGGCGATCCCGATGGGCGCGTCGGCCTCCGTGTTCTCGCTCCCCACGGCCGCCGCGCTCCCCGCAGCCGCCACCGCCGTCGCCGGGGCCGCCGGCTGCTTCGCGCTGGGCTACCTTCTCGCCCTCACACGCCTCCCGCGCCACGCCGCCGCCCCAGGTTCTGGGGGCCCCTCCGATGACGATTCCGAGGATGACTCGGAAGAAGATGATGATGACGAAAACTCCGGCCGCAGCCGCGCCGCGAAGCGGGCGGGCGGCGGGCAGAAGAGGACCGGGCTCCGGCTGCTCTACTGGGCACGGAACGTGGTGACCAAGTCCGACTCGGCCAGGGAGACGGAGAGGTCCCAGTCTCAGGCCGCCGCCAGCCCCCTGGAGATCGAGAACCTTGCTGAGATAATAGAAGATTTCAAAATGGTACTGCAGATTTAGTTCAGACATCTAACAGTTTGGTGTGTTAGATTGTGTTTTGGGGCAGGGATGGAATGAAGCGATGCTCAGTTGTGTTTGTTGTTTCTTTGGTTCTAGGTGCTGGTCGTGAGGAATGATCTGAAGATGGGTAAAGGGAAGATTGCCGCACAATGCAGGTGAGACCTTCTTCGCTTCACTAAACCATGATTCAGGATGAGTATATACTGATAGAAATGAACATACCTCACTAGTTACTCTGAATGTTTGGCTATTTTGTATACCATGTCGTTTTTTTTAAAAAATTAAATTAATGGCTATGCCTTTGAAGCAAAGAATGCCTGTCTCATCTTTAGCACAGGAGATTTTAGGATCCATATCTGTTTAACAAGGTGATGTTAGGCTTATGATGTGCTTTGATGGACTTCAAATGAACGGAACACTGCATTAATAAATAATGACCAAACCTAAGAATTTGTACAGACACTGCTGTCATCAGTGCAGAAGTAAAAATTAGTACACCAAAAAATTGATCGTTTTTGTTTGATATGTGGTGCTAGTCCCTTTGTTCTTTCCATGCTGGCAGTTACTCATTGTTTTGAATTAAATTGTAGCATTATGTTCCTGCCGTTTGGTTTATTTAGGGTGTACTATAATCCACAGAAGTGCATAATATTGTCTAGATTTATTCATTCTACAAGGTCAGGAGATAGATGAAGAGATGGGGATTATTGAGTTGTATTCCTAGTCTCCTAGATAGGTTGGCTGACTCATGCAGGCCATATATGATTCTCAGATTCTATAGCTTGTTTGGCTGAAACATCACAGTGTTTGAGATAATAGCCATACCATCTGCCTCTCCTATCCAATTCAATTTTATCAACTATGTTTGGATGGCAAAATCAGTGCTACCTTTTATCTTGTTTGCTTCACATAGTAGGACTTACGGTGCTTCCAGAGTTTTTATGCCTTCCACAATACATGAATGAACCAATATAATTTTTTGTCAGCAATCTTTGGCAAGACAGCCATGCAACACCAGTTGCCATAGCAAATGTACTGTTAATATCTGTGATTTATTTATCAGTGTTGTCAACCATATTATCCTCGCGAAAGCTGTCTGCCTTTAACTAAGTCTTAGGACATATATGATGTTGCATTTACTTTGGCCATGAAACATGTAGACATTTTAGCTTTAATGAATTAAATTACCAGGCTAAGAAAATGATGCTGATCTTTGCCTCTAGCACTTCAGTTTTTCCTTCAGCAGTGAATGAGTTATCATACTTGCATACGTTTTTTTTTGAAATATCAGTATCGATTGAAATTTTGGCATCCCTTTTTTCTGTTTTTTTAGCCATGCAACTCTTGGGCTATTCAAAAAACTCCAACAGAGAGCTCCGAAATCACTAAGAAGGTATTATTTCAAAACAATAAGCTTCATCCAAATGTTCGACTTCATATTCCATTAAGAAAACATTTGCCAAATTTCCTTTGCTCTCTATTTTTCATCTTTTGCAGGTGGGAGCGGTGTGGGCAAGTTAAAGTGGTTGTGAAAGTAGAAAGCGAGGAGGATATGCTTGTTTTACAAGTAAATATTCTTCATTCTTGCATGTTGACTGTCTCGAATCTTCTTTTCTGAGATCCAAACATGATGAAATGACCTTGAACAGAAAATAATATTTCATTCTGGAAGAGTTCTGTAACGTGAATTGCAGCCTTCATTATCTAAAATGGGACATTTGATACTTGCATGGTGTAATCATTTATTGTCTTTTAGAGAAACCTTTTGCTCCAATTTTTTTTGAAGACAAAAAATAAAAACTTGCTGTGAATTCCCTGAAACATGACGAGGATTTGGCCGATTGCTTTTGTGGGAACTCCCCCACGCTTTTTGGTAAAAAGTAGAACTTGTCTTCTTTTTTTAAAAAAAAAACATGACACTTATGTTTCTTGCTGGCTTGTCTAAATTTACCTAATTGATGCAGGGGAGAGCAAAGTCTTTGAATCTGCCAACTCACATAACCATAGACGCTGGAAGAACACAGATTGCTCCAAGTGAGTTTTTCGAGTTTTGGATTGTAACATTCTCTTTCTTATTTTGGTTTTCTGTTGATTTGAATTTTTCCTTTTGTCTAAACTTTATGTAGATTCAAGGACAGTCATGGCTATTCTGGGTAAGTTGCATTGAACTCACATTCCCATGGTATTCAGTGTATTCTTGTTCTGTTGCTGATCCTACCGTTTCAATGGGCAGGGCCAGCTGATATGGTTGATGACGTTACTGGCGGTCTGAAGCTTTTGTAGAAAATCACCTTGTCAGCATCCTCAACTTGGGTCTTCATAGAGCAGTGCTGGAACTTTACAGCCCACAGTGATCTCCGCACTTTCACTGATGTATGGTAGAAGAATGAACCTCGGCCTTGTTGCTTGTCCCGATCTTCTTGTCCATGAATTTATTTGAAAGGAGGTTGCATTCATTTTCACTTGTATCGACTGTTATTTTTGGAGTTGTGATTTTAGCAGTTCCAGTTGGGTGTTAGAGAACTTAAATGTTGAGAATTATAGACCATCATTTCCTCTGTAACATAGATAAGAAAAGGTTTCACTGTTGTCCCTTTCCTTTTTTCTTTATTTTCTTTTTAACTCGCGGTCGTGGACACAATACTGAGTTGCTTTGCAGAAGTCATCTTGATTGCAGCTGTGCATCGGAAATCAGAGTTGCCAAGAATTCTGAGGAGAGAGTGTATCACGCACCACTGATGACTTTTTGCTAGAAGTGTCAGCTTGCTCAATCTGTTGCAAGCACTTGCGCTGAATCAACCAATGGAAGGACCTCAGGGTTCAGGAGCAGTCCCAGTGCTCCTGTTCAGGAAACGGATTACTGTGCCATGATCCAATATACATATATAATTTATTTAAGCTGAGGAGAGGGGGAAGTTTGGATATTGAGTTCAGCCAAGGTTCAGGGCGTGTTTGCTTCAAACCCTTATTTGCGGTGGGGTTTGTTCGGATGGATCAGCAGGACTGCAGGATAAATACACAAATTCGAACACGCTGCTGGTCGTGCATGCAAACGCCAAAGTACTTTCTGTCATGGCTTATCAGCTAAACGAACAATACACGTCACTTTTGTCTGGAATGAAGAAGATAAATAATCGGAAATCCTAGTCACACTTTCAGACAAGAGAATCTTATTCTGATTACGTCTAAAGTTACAGGCAAGCAAGAAACAACTCGTTCCATGCACTTCTTATTGTCAATAACTAATCCTGTCCTGTCCTGGTGGATCAACTGCTCTGCAGCCTGCTGCTGCTGCCGCTCTCACTGAAGATCCTGTTGAGGATTGCAGCGAGCCTGACCCCTCCTTGCGCTATTCTCTTCCGAACAACCGGCAGCGCAGAGAAGAAGTATTCATCTGCATATATTTGCAGCAGTTTGAACCGGATCAGGATGACATCACATCACATTTCTTCTATAATTAAGCTTACAAAACCATTTGATCCCAACTGGTGTTCAGTTCAGAGCCTACCTCCCAAGACAGAGCCTTGCTTGACGCCCGCGTACGCCACGTCACACGCCAGCTGTGCGCTCTCCATGGCGTACCTGCATTCATCAGAGCGGTTAATTAGCCTCTGAAGATCACAGTCAGTAGGTTCATCACTTCTACACAAAGCTTTGAGCGACTTGTTTGTTGCAGAGATCTCGAGCTCACTTGTCAGCACAAGTCTTGGTTTTACTAGTGCACATCTCCCACTGCTCCTCTTCATCGGACCAATTCTCCTGCAGGATGCACAGATATATAACAGCGGCTCAATCTCTAGCTAGTCCCCAGACGAACTAACATGGCGAAAACTGTAGTGATTCGAAGCAGGGTAGCTATGCATATGCATCGACCATCAGAGTGTGCCGTGGGTAGAGCTATCTAGCACTTGTACACTCACAGTGATGTTGAGCATGATGACATTGGTCATGATGCTGAGGTCGTTGCCGTAGTAGTCCTTCATGGCTTTGTCGACGATGTCCTGATCCCACACACGGTGGAGGTTGGTCATGGTTCTGTTGTACCAGCTGATGGCGATGGTGTTGCCGCCGTAGTCCTGCACGCTGCCGCAGTGGAGCGGCTGGTGGATGTCGCCCAGGAAGTGTGCCAGGAACATCAGGCTTACCGTCGGATCAACGCCTGGTCGGTGGTGGCAGTGATAGTGAGAGTGAGTGTAACAAGGATTACATAGGAGTATTACATTACAGAGTACAATAATGAGGGATCATCTGATGCATGCTTATTACTTGGAGCTGATGAGTTCATTAGCGCTGCAGTGTAGTTGTTAATTCCTCCGACCACGCACATGTCCTTCTCTCCTTTCATGTTGTGGCAGTCCCCTGCTCACAAACATTGTTCACTGCTAGTCTTGGATAGTTGGATGCCGGTGAGATCGAGGGTAGCTATATTGCTTACTGTCGTAGATGAACTGGCAGTCTCCCTGCGTGTCGGCGAAGTGCAGCTCACCGGACCACGGGTACTTGCGCCGCTCGTCGTCGGCCCACGAGCACGTCGCCGCGAGCTCTCCGCCGGCCCAGTCCGGCAGGAGCTTCGCCACCGCCGCCGACGCCTCGCTCGTCAGAAAGTTCTGCATGCAGTTTTCAGGACATCATCAGATAAATCAAATCTGGTCAGTTACCTCGGAGCGACGGTGGGAAGCCCTGCTTCAGTTACCTCGGCGATCTTGCACACCATGTAGTGGCCCTCCTTGCGCCATGCGTGGGCGGCGGTGGGAGCCCTCGCCACCACCGTGAAGAGGAAGAGGAGGACTTGAAGAAGGAGGAGCAGCCGCATTTTCGTAGCGTATTTGTCTTAGCAACTACAGAACCTCTCTGTCACACTCTTATCTTCAGTGTTGTAAGCTGTGTAGCCAATGCCACTGCCTTTATACACAGGCTAATCCATGCCAGCGGCGTTCTGAGTCCTCCTGTCCACGATGCCTTTTGTGTAAGAAAATAAGTATACTTCACGTGTGACTGTCGTGGCTTAGAGTTTGCACCAATTGACAAGCAATATACTAATGCATTATGTACCTAGAGGCTAGAGATATGCATATTTTGCTCTCAGCTTTTTGTTACTTTATTAAAAAAAAGAGTTTTGCTGACAGAGGCGTGTGTACTCCACGTGTGCAGCAAATTGCGGCGTCTCTATGTAGTCTGTACCCACAACCCACGCGGGGCACGCCTTTGTGAATTAGAGTATTGACTATTGAGAACTGCTCAACTGCCCAAGTGTTCCTTCCTTCTATAAAAAATCTACACAGATCTCAAAGCAAGAAATTGTTAAAAAAATTACACAGGTCTCAAAGAATTTTTATGGCCTCCAAACTACCAACACTACCATCACACGAAAATTTAACATAGAAACACCCTCTATATCTATTTATCTATTACCAAAACATGTCATTGTTTAAAAATAGCCTATTGTGTTGAAAATATAATTGAATCGTTGTTTTGAAATAAAATAAGATTTAAATTTGTAATTTTAATTGTCTTTTGAAGTCAACTTAACCGAAAAAATAAATCTAGTTCAGTACTAGAGTTTGAAAAATTAAAAATTGAAAAAATTGAAAAGATAAAACCCGATAACTTGAACTACGTAACTAAGGAAGGTGTGAGAAAAAAAATTTAGTTCAGTGTGAGAGCTTAACCTGATATCTGCCAATGACAAGTAACCTCAACGGAATCATTGGTATGTAATAAGGCTGGATATAAGCTCTAGGATTAGGGTCTTTTTGGTTTCTCTTGCTAAATTTTAGCTAACTGGGAGTTGTTGCGATTGCTCTGTCTCTGTCACTTTCAGCTGCAACCGATGCCATCCGCCGCGTTTTGATTTTTGATTCCTCCCATCCATGATGTCTTTTGTTCTGCCAACATATGTGGGCGTGTTGCAAATTGCGATTGCTTATTTTATTCAACTCCGCCTACTCGCAGCTGTAGCCACCAGAACTAAACACCGATGTGGATATAATATAGTAATATATTTATGATTTTGAGCATGCGTGACTGATTCGATCGGCTGTAGTGTCCCAACTTTAATTAAAGATAAAGTGGTACTATTTGCATCCGACGAGCAGGGAAGGAACAAGAAGAGATTCTGAATTCCGATCCTGGCCAAATTTATATAAATAAAATAATAATATTTATGATAAATATCATTAGATTTTTTATTTATGATAAGTATCATTAGATAAGTCTTGGAAATTATCAGCTCTTTGCCCATAAACGATGATTATGACTCTTGGACCTATATCTGGGGGAAACTCCTTTTTTTCTTCAAAGTCAGTCTATCAACATCTTATTGGTCATCCGGAGGTGGATCCAATTTTCAAATAGATTTGGAAGTCATCTTGTCAACCTAAACACAAGGTTTTCTTTTGGCTGTTGGTTCAGGTTGAACACGAGGAATCTGCTAAAAAGGAAAAATATGTAATCAGAATGTTGAAGAAACAATTGCACACCTCTTTCTTGAGTGCAGCGTTGCAAGAGATTCTGGAGCCTCATTAACTTAACAGTGATCAGCAGTCCTAATTGTGCTGATAGATTTCAGTCAGATCAATGCTCCCTTCTTTATGGAGATCATCATCATTATGTGTTGGTGCATTTGGAGATTAAGAAATGATTTCATCTTTAGAGGGATTCAAGTCAACTGTCTCAGAGGTTTAACGGCCTTCAAAGAAATCTTCAGACAACTCCTGTGGAGAGCAAAGAAGAAGTATTTCTCGGCAATTGAATTATGGCTAGATCACCTTGTGTAATTTTATTGATTTTCTTTGTTTCCTTTTTTGTTTCTTAAGCTTCTCTAGAAAGGTTTTTGGGTTGTAGTTTGAGTTAATCTCCTTGATTACATTGTTGTTTGGACCTTTTTCTTTTTAATGCATATCCAGTAGAGGCCCTAGGGTCTCTCCTGTTTCGCTCAAAAAAAAAGATAATATTTATGCCTTGCTTGACCAAATTTTTTCATCAGGAACAACTTGCCCTGACGAGGACCTGCAAATTTCTCTGGATAGACTGGATGTATGCATGTCACTCTCGACGAAATGGTTTGCAGCGACCGCATCAGTATGTTAGTACTAGTTGATACTGGGACTATGATGGAGATGAGCATCTTCATCAATTCATTTCCTACAGAAGGCATTGACTTTGAGCTATTCAGAACCAATTTGAATATTTTGATTTATGTGTTCGAGCTATTTAGAACCAATTTGTGGAAGCATCACCGATGGTAATAACAGGCATATTCGCACGAGTACATGGTTTGAACAGTATACGGATGAGTTGTTATCTTCTTCAAATATCTTTTATAACATTTCCGATTACGTCGATCTGAAAGATACACGAATATATGAATACAAATGTGATTGCATCATATATTGCACAGTAGTACAAGTGCTTCAGTTTTGTAATAATAATTCGTGAGCTACTCTGATACTGTAGTGGTTGTGTGTGATTACTCAAGTTACATTGTCAGACAAGATACTCTTATTCTAATTCAGATTGCAGACCATGCCATCCCCACTCCGCTCTTGTTTAACATCTACTGGATGGATGGATCAATCAACTGCTCTGAATCTGAAGCCTGCTCTTCCCACCAAATATCTTGTTTAGTATTGCGGCCAGCCGGACACCCCCTTGAGCAATCCTCTTCTGAACCACCGGCAGTGCAGCGAAGAAGTAGTCATCTGCATGCAGTTCAGTTCCAAGAGGATAGCATCACATTCGCATATCCATCAAAAACATCTAAAATAAAATCTAAGGGAAACTACAGTCGAATCATCAGATTCACAAAATCGATCCGTCTAGTCTATGTTGAGAATGAAGTGAGAACCTACCTTCTAAGGTGGATTCCTGCTCGACACCCTCGTACGCCGTGCATGCCAGCTTCGCGCTCTCTGCAGCGTACCTGCATTTGTTTTCAGGTAGCAGCACTTAGCATCTGAAGATTTAAGCTTACTTCTGAAGAATTGAAGAAAAATGGCTTCATGCAGATCATGAGCTTACTTTTCAGCGCAAGTCTTTGTCCGGCTACGGCACGTCTCCCACTGCTTCTCTTCGTTAGCCCACTCCTCCTGACCGAACGACGACAACACAGCTCAACTCAATCAACAATACTTGCGATCGAGTACTAAGCAAGGCAAAAGCAGCCTGAACCTGAACCTGAACCAGCTCTGTCTGTCCTTACCGTGATGTTCTGCTGGATGGCCTGTATCATGGTGCTCTGATCATTGTCGTAGAAGTCCTTCATGGCGGTCTCGATGACGTTCACATCCCATACCTGAAGAACCAGCAAGGGTTCGTTACAGTGGTAAACTCAGTCAGTGAGACGCATGCCATATATCCCAAGAATTATATATGAAGCAATGAATGAGCTGCTAATTTGGTTGTATTAGTAACTAGTTGAGTGTACCTTGTGAAGGTTGCTCTGCCTCCTGTACCAATGGACTTTGATGGTGTTGCCGCCGAGGTCGTCGGTGTGGCCGCAGTGGAGCGGCTGGTGGATGTCGCCGACGAAGTGCGCCAGGAACATCAGGCTCTCGCTCGGATCATCTGGTATGTAGCGATTCAGGCAATGGCCCAATGAGGTCATAGTCATATGCATGATGCATGGTAGGCATAGTCCATAGCTAGTGTGGCCGAATGAGTGCTTACATGGACTTGATGAGTCTTTGAGCGCCGCGGTGTAGTTGTTGATGGCTCCAACCACGCACATGTCCTTCTCTCCTTTGGTGTTGTGGCAGTCCCCTGCTCAAAAGCCGACCACTTCCATCAGTCCTCGTCTAACACATTGCAAGTTCCACACACTATGTTTCTTGCTTCCAACCATAAGATAGATAGATATATAGGCTCTGAACTTTTTGGCCAGTTTGTACTACTGGCACTAGGATTTCTTCACCTACCCTTTGGACTTGTTTTATGAAGTGATAAAATAAAAATAGCATCTGTAAAACGATACACGAGACCTGCATGCGTTCGTTACAACTTGCAACATTACATAGTGTGGTAGTAGTAATATCGTTTCTGCATCCAACCAATCAGCCTAACTTGTTGCAGGGACTTGGCTATGCTTGCATTGCTCTATGCGGTGTTGACGCAAGCCTAACTTCCTTGCCCAACCAAACAAGCAATAGGAGATGTATGCAGTATGCTACTCATCATGATACTAGGCTAGATATGTACTTCCCACATCCCCAACACCTCTGTCGAACTGTCGTCTGAACCTTGAATTCCAACGACCCAAGCAACGACCACTTGGCACACGCCGGTTGCTTCTCTACCCAGTAAACATGAGGCATGACAGCAACGTGCCCGCCAATGTCTTAGCTTTCTTTAAGCAAACTTCGCACTAATGGTCGACCACGACATGCATGGATATTGGATAATCAGGCAGCTAGCAAAGCTCGCTGTTCGCTGATGGAGAGACGAGACTCTTCTGAATTCTGACAAACGGCAAGATTTCATGGATATCAGGGATTCAGAGTCCGGGGTGCTTACGGGCGTAGTTGAACTCGCAGTCCCCCGGCGTGTCGGCGAAGTGCAGGGGGCTGGACCATTTGTACCGGAACCTCACCGTGTCCGCCCACGAGCACGCCTCCGCGAGGTCGCCGCCGGCCCACCCCGGCAGCAGCTCCTTCACCGCCGTCGAGGCCTCTTCCGTCAGAAAGCTCTGCATGATATATACATCAGTCCACAGTTACAAACTTACGAATCCATGCCAGCTAGCTTCCCCAACGGCCTTGCTTTGCTGTGTGCTTTTGTGTTAGACAGAATTCAAGCAGGTTTTCAGTTACCTCGGCGATCTTGCACACCATGTAGTGCCCCTCCTTGCCCCATGCGTCGGCCGCCGGAGCGCTCGCCGCCACCGCGACGAGGAGGACGTGAACAAGCAGGAGCACGCCCATCGTTCGCTTGCCCTTACGCGCGCTCTTGTGTGTTGCGATGGGACTCTCCTGTTCTCACCTCAACCACCTTGTTGGTCTTGTGATTGTACTGTGCTCTTCTCCCATATTTATACACCGGCTACCAGCTGATGTGATCCGTAATTCCGTGTGATTATATACTAAATTCCTTCTTCTCACCCATGATGCTTTAGTTATATAGGCACTTGAAAATTTCTCCGCATGGACTGCACGCATGTCACTGTCAAGGAAATTAATTATATGGCTTGCACCAAACGAGCATCAGTTCAGTATTCAGTATGTCAATCAATAGGATGATAGAGATAAGCATCTCTCATTTGCTTAAACTAAACTTCCTCCAACAGATGTGTGTACCTTCATGAGCTAGTCCAGTTGTCCACACGACGGGATCCCGGCCCAGGCCCCAACCACCGGCGTGGTTTCTGATCGCTGCACGAGTAGTGATCCAGTTGCAGGATCATTCAATTTCCATGTCGTTTTCGTCACAATGAGATAGAACAATCATTGACTACGAGGGTCATTCATGCATGCTCGCTCGCTCGCATCGTTTTTTATAAGTAATCTGACGAGTGATGGAGGCCAAACACGCACAGGGTGCACGTCAACTCCAGTGCCAGTCAATCAAATGTACTCAAATTCAGATTCGAGCCTTGTTTAGTTCACCCCGAAATCCAAAAAGTTTTCAAGATTCTCCGTCACATCGAATCTTGCGGCACATGTATGAAATATTAAATATAGACGAAAACAAAAATTAATTACACAGTTTGTCTGTAAATCGCTAGACGAATCTTTTGATCCTAGTTAGTTTATGATTGGACAATATTTGTTAAACAAAAACGAAAGTGCTACAGTAGCGAAATCCGAAATTTTTTCGGAACTAAACAAGGCCTCGGATAGGAAGAACACGTACTGGTACACTCAACGGTACGTACTACGTGGTATATGGTTGATGAGCCGGCCGGCGTACCGTATCCCCGTCTGTCTTGTAATAGTGAACGAGGTGTCAATTTGCAGTTTTGCACGCCATTTTCGTTTGGGCCTCTGGGATGCTCAGTTTGCGGTCTAGTTTAGTGGCGCAGATCTTTACTTGTGGCATGCAGGTCCTGCATTCCAACCCATCTCCTTGAAAAATTGTGCAAGGGTAAAATTCTCTAGAAATTATCCTGCATGTACCCTTTCTTGAGAATGTTATACCTAAACCATTTCAAGATTCCAATCCTTTGGCATAAAGAAAATTCCAATTCTTGTAGGCTGCAATCCTGCAAATCTGGTCATGTCCCTCTCCCTCCAATATAGCACAGCCAAGTTCTATAACTTTTCCTCACGTGCTTGAGCCCATCATGTTCCTCAACCACTTTGCTTCGGCTCACAAAGAAAAATATCCATTTCTCAGAAAAAAAAACAAAGAAAAATATCCATTCTATTTCTTTGAACTATCACCGTAGTTTGATTTTTATCCTCAAACTTTAAATTAAGCATTTTAGCCTCTGAACTTTAAAACTCATTCAAATTACCTCTTTACCCTGGTTTGGAGTTTAGCAACCTGGCAACGAAAACATGACCCACATTCTTGTGCACATGTTCCACGAACGTCTATGTTTTCATGTTTCCATGTTATAAAATGATCCCTAATTTCTCGTTCATGTTCCGAGAACGGGGAACATGACTGCTAAGGTTTGGAGTGGTTTCGAAAGTGTTTTTTTAAATCTTTCTTAGTTAAAAAATCAGTACTTGATAATTTTTAAACCACAAAAATTATATTTAAGCTTTAAAAATTTTAAAGATAGATTGTGATATGTTTCAAATAAAGCTCATGAAAATATCATAGATGCTTCAAAAATAAATTTAGCTCTAAGAAAATGGAAAATATCCCAAAAATATAGAAAATCGTTAAACACATTCTAATCGATGTACAAACATGTTTTAAAAACTTATTGCAAAAAAAAAATCAGTAGATACTTGATAAGATACATACATATAGTATATTCCCTCTTCTCACCCATGATGATTTAGGGACTTATAAATTTTGTCCACATGGACCGGATGCCTGTCACTTTCAAGGAAAATTAATTATATGGCTTGCACCAAACGAGCATCAGGCAGTATGTCAATCGCTAGGATAGAGATAAGCATCTTTCATTTGCTTAAAAGTGTGTCAGTTTTTCTCACGTGCAGTGCTTAACAAACGACGTGCTGTTCCTTCATGTCCAGGGTTGTCCACGCGAACTACGGCTCCGAGAGGTCCCAACCACCGGCGTGGTTTCTGATCGTTGCGCGAGTAGTGTGATCAAGTTAGTTTTTTTTCCCGATGAATTCGGGAGGGGTTTCCTCCTACTGTCTTTTATTAATCAAACAAAACAACAGAGCTTTACAAAGGGTGCCATGAAACAAAAAAGGTAATGAAAAAATAAGCAAAATTACCCATAGCCTTCTACCCATTGACTAATTTCTGGTTCATATAGCTTTACAGCGTCGAAGAGATGGTTGGATGCTCTTGAAAATAAGATCATTTCTGACAGACCAAATACTCCAGCACATCATGATTAAGATCTCCAAAGCAAATGGACAGTGAAGCAGAGCTCTGAACATAACAATTGTGTAAAATTGATCCACAAACTGAGCAACCAATAAACCCAAGCTTGCTCAACAAGTCTGTGCAAAGGGGCAGCTAAGAAACAAATGCGTGACAATTTCTTCAGTTGGTGATGTCGTAGCACAAAAAACACAATTGTAGTTTTCTAAGAACATATTCCTTCCTTCTTCTCAAGAGTTGTCTAGTGTTCAATATATCTCGAAGAAGAAGCCAAAAGAAAATCTTTGGCTTGTTCTGACAACTAGTCTTCCAAAATCATCTAAGGCCTTGTTTAGTTTTAAAAAAAAATTTGCAAAATTTCTCAGTTCCACGTCAAATCAAATCTTTAGACATATGCATGGAGTATTAAATATAGACGAAAATAAAAACTAATTACACAGTTTGGTCGAAATTGAGGAGACGAATCTTTTGAGCCTAGTTAGTTCATGATTGGACAATATTTGTCAAATACAAACGAAAGTGCTACTATTTCTATTTTGCAAAAAAATTTGAAACTAAACAAGGCCTAAACACTGGATGAACTTGCAGTGAGCCTGTAAGTTGCTTATAGAGGCCTTTTTAGGAGAGAAAACTGCAGAACCCCAGATATATGTCCCACTGATCTGGTTCAGCTTGTAAATGAAGATCATTTAGAACTAGAAGGAGAAATTGTAGGATCAAGTTCGATCTCGTTTTCATCACATTAATAGGATCAAGTTCGATCTCGTTTTCATCACATTAATAGAACGAAATTTTAGGAAGCATCGCTGATGCCTGATGGTACAAACAGGTGTACATATTCGCATGCTTGCATCGATTTATATATATATATATATA
>Ga0182004_10001047_pt1 | contig 19360 bp, 5 predicted proteins | sample Sormic07211540_1_FD_120479 | JGI IMG/M metagenome (GOLD analysis project Ga0182004, IMG submission 120479) | Endophyte microbial communities from Sorghum bicolor roots, Mead, Nebraska, USA - 072115-40_1 MetaG | ecosystem: Host-associated > Plants > Roots > Unclassified | place: USA: Nebraska...
GGGCTAGCAGGGCCGTGCCCACCCCCACCCCCAACACAGCACAAAGAAATTTCATACACCTATAAATACTAATTTTACAACATAACAATACATCAAATTAGCTATTTTTAATAATAATCTTGTGGTTTTTCTTTATAAATACTAACTACATATGTAAAAACATTAAAAAATTGTTGAGAAATATGTTTAGGTATATATTTATCATATTTAGATATATCATTATATTTGTCCACCCCACCTTAATCGAAATGCCTGCTCCGCCTCTGGTCGTGGGGATTGCTATAGCTGCAAGGTCTGCTTGGTGGCATAAATAGAGAGAAAGGATGAGGAAGGTAGAGCACGGAGATGGAGCACCAAAGGTTGGCATGTCATCCCTATCATACACGACTCACTGGTCAATACCTAAGCCACCAGGGATGCACAGCAGCCTGCCACACCGGCGCAGGGTGAATTGGAGCCCCTTTGGACCTGGATGACACGATATGAAAGATTCAGGGACGTGAAAGTAACATTTTGAGAGCTTTGGACTTCAATGTCACCCTAAGACAAGTTCAAGGACCTCAAAAGCATTTTGAGAGTTTGGAGACCTGGGTTGACAAGTTTTGGGCACCACCTGCCTTTTACTCTAAGAAAATATTAAGAAGAGCAGGTTTCTTCTTGCTAGGTACTACCATGTCTTCTCAAAACTATGCTAAAGAGAGGGTATGACCTACCATGACATGCTCACATGGATTTGCTGAGGTAGCCGTACAAAATATGAATGTAGGATGACTACCATAAACTGCAAATACAGAAAATCAAGGGCTTTATAGATTATATTATATGTGTAACTGCATAAGTAGCTCCTAAATTTTTGTAGGTCTGCAAAGTCACACATCAGAAGTTACAACTTGTAAGGAACTTACTGTAATTTTTGGGGCTCTGATTAGGATTCTGGGAGTCAAGTAATAAATTCATGTAACTAGAAAACCTAGTCCTAGTACACAATATAGATGAATAAGTCAACTATCAAATAAAAAGTTATACATACCATTTGAACAAATACGCTTCAATCTCTGAATTATAAGTGCAGTATGGCAGCCAAATGCCCCCTTGTATGAATGTGCCTCATCGATGACAATATACCTGAGTAAATTGAAACAGAAATGATATGCCATTGTGGAAAACACAAGAAATTGCGTACATACAAGCAAAATGCACACCTACTGATTCGGAAACTTAAAGCAGATCCCAGATGAAAGAACGCATCATTGACAAAAAAGGACTAATGAATAAGATCAATGAGAAAACTACGGAACCAATTACTTTTTACCTGAGATTTGATAAAATCCTCTGGAATTGACCATGATATGGCAAGATTGACACATGTAACATATCTGGGTTGGTAATTAACTGAGAGTAAAACAGTATGTGATTACAAGCGCTAAAATAAAGAAATCAAATTAAAAACACAATTCTATAGCCCTAGACATAGTTACCAGTCGAGCATTATCCCTGATCCACAAACGATCTTCTCTAGGAGTATCACCATCATATATTTTAACATCAATATCAATATGAGATGCATTCTTCATCTCTAGTAAAGTCCTCAGCTGATCTTGAGCTAAAGCCTGGAAAACAAAAGGAGCATAAATTTCTATCAATATTACTGATGACCAATTGACCATTACTAAAATGTAATAGGCTATTTCCCAGACCTTTGTCGGAAATATGTACAGAGCACACGCCATAGAGTCTTGGGAAAGAGATTCAAGAACAGGAATATTGTAACATAGAGACTTTCCACTTGATGTAGAAGTTGCAACGACAATGTGCCTTCCAGAAATAGAGGACTTTATGGCTTGAGACTGCACTGAAATAAAAAAACATAAGATAATGACCTAATTAAATATGCACTATGACACACCCCAGCATACCTGGTGGCTATACAGTCTAGATATTCCAATACTCTTCAGTGCTTCTCTCATAGCTTTTGAAAGATTACATGGAAGTTCTGTAAATGATGCCTCTCTAGACTGTATCTCTTGGATATGTACAATCTGCACATACAAATTGCAACGATTAAAAGACTATTGCTTTGTTTGCAGTATAAATTCCAGAAAGTTATATAAGTGAAAACCTGCTCCTCCTTTCCAAGTCCTTGTTTCAGATGTTCAACCATTTCAGCAGGTTCCAAAGGGTGCATATCCTGCATTGCAACCACATAATAATAAAAAAGCTATACAGCTTCTAAGGTAAAAAACATGTATGGCAAGCCAATATGTATGCGGTATGCCATATGCCTATTGCATTCTTCTTGAGCAAGAAACACTAAGCTGCCATTTGGTTTTCTTCTCCGGGTGATTAAATTTAAGATGAAATTGCCAGTGGTAGATAAAAAAACAGAGGTGATACATACATGACATGACGTAGCAGCAGATTTGGCCACCCCACTTTTCTTACTTATGTTGTCTTTCTCAGCTGTACCATTCACTTCAGAGGACACCATTTGTGAGGAACCATTTCCATTTTCCTTGCATGTTTTCCTCCTTTTCCTTGATGGCCCACTTGACGAACTTTGACCCACTGTCATAGGCTCTGTAAATCTCCCAGAGCACGGGTCACATGAGTAAAAATCTTTGGAAGCAGCATCAGACTGTGGGCTGGTTGGCATTGCCGAGAGGTCATCCATAATGTCTTTCCAAGCTGAATTAGCCGCAGAAGACACTTCTGGTTGTTTTGGTGGATTGAGGCCCTGCTCTTGACTTGCCGTGCAAACTGAAGAACATTGTTGTGGCGTCCTTGTGAAGGGTACGAGAACAATGAATTCCCCGTCGCTGATAGCAAGGCTGCCAATCTCGGAGTCTAAACGCAATTTAGCACCCTTCAGAACACGAGGAAAAATTCAGCATGAGTAAGGTGCTACTGTATTCAACAAGTGTCGATAGTGAAGCTGCAACCGCTAAGGCCTTGTTTGGATGTTGGAGTGGATTGGGGTGGAATTTAGTTCAAGTTCCACTCCAATCCACCCCAACCCCAACACATGTGGATTGATGTGAATCCCACTACATCCAAACAAGGCCTAACAGTGTTATTAACCCAATGAGGCGCATCAATGCCATGATGAAGCGAGACAATCTTGGCACACGCCGGAAAGCTAGAGGTATGGGCACCTTGAGGAAGAGGTGGAAGCTGGGGGCGACTTGAGCGGGCGGGAAGGAGGTCCGGAGCGCGGCCTTGAGGTCCCGGACGGAGCCGCCGGGGGGCAGCTTGACGACCGTGGATCGCCCGTCGAGGGCCCGGACCTGGACCTCCCTCCCCTCCTGCTCCGCCGTCATCAACAAGTGCGGTGAGGAGGTGGAGGAGCCGGAGCGTAGGGCTGCGGCTCGGGAGCCGGCGGGCGGTGGCCGGTGGCTGGTTTTGGCGCGTGCCGAGCGAGGCGGTGGGGCGGACGCGGAGGCGGCGGCGGTTGCGCGGCCGTTTCACACTCTCGTCGTCCCGTCCCGTGCATTCGGGCCCTGCCGCCCTGGTGGGTTGGGCACTGGGCAGAAATGGCAGGCGGGCTTCATTGTGTGCGTGCTGCCTGATCTGGGCCGGTACCGTCCTCTTGTCTCATTGTCTGGCAGAGCCCAGCTTCAAAGCATGGGACGGTGGGCCATAAAATCCATAGGAATTCCTAGTGATAGTGAGCCGTGGGCCACAAAATCCTTCTTGGGCCTTGTTTAGTTCCAAAAAATTTTGCAAAATAGGAATAGTAGCACTTTCGTTTGTATTTTATAAATATTGTCCAATTATGGAAGCTCAAAAGATTCGTCTCGTCAATTCCGACTAAACTGTGCAATTAGTTTTAATTTTCATATATATTTAATACTCTATGCATACGTCTAAAGATTTGATATGACGGAGAATCTGAAAAATTTTGCAAAATTTTTCAGGAACTAAACAAGGCCTTGATATGTGGAACTCCAAATTCCCTCGAAAAAAAAAATGTGGAACTCCAGAAATAAAATCTTACCTTTCAACTGTGAAAATCGTACCTGCTTGCGAACACGTGCGTAGACCGGATTTTTTCCCGTTTAAATTCTGTGTTCAGATACTAGATCTGATTAGAACTTAGAAATGATTTCCAAGATAGTTTTGTCACTTTTTATAAATATAAAAATCTCGAAAATACCTAAGATCTTTTTTTGCGAGATAAATACCTAAGATTGTCAAACTAAAAAGTTGTTATTTTTCCCTAGTTTCAAATCTTTGTTTTAGATACTATACAGCTTGTACTAGCAGATATGGTTAGAACACAGAAATGATTTTCAAGATAGTTTTATCACTATTACAATTAAAAAACCAAAAAACACCTAAGGTTTTTAAAATAAAAGGACACCATCTAAGCTACAAAAATTCTAAAATAATCCTAGAGATAGATTGGGACATAATAAACCTAAATAAAAACATTTAAAGCTCGTGGAACTCTCTAGAGCTTACAAAATAGATTTAGCTCTAAAAAGTCTAGAGAAATCTGAAAACCCCCAAAACATTTTAAGTAATATCTAAAAGTGTTTAAATATAAGATGCAACTAGCAAGAATGCAATGCACATTTCATGCGATCGGTGCCCGCCCATTTGCGGCTTGGACCATAGCCTACCTCAAGCGTCCGCAAGCACATCTTCGCTTCGGACACTTCTGGTTAGCGCAAGGTACTGTCCGAGGGCCATTAGAGCAACTCCACAGTGGCCCCCAAAACAGGGGTCTCTACTTTTTATTTGGATACTTTTCTTATTTTTGAGTGTCCAAAATTTTTGCTTTCACTCTAACGGTGCCACCTAAATAAAAAGCCTCCAAATCCAAATTGGCAGACAATGACATGTGGGACCCACTTGTCATTGCACAAATATTTCGCTACCGCGTGGCCGCAGGATGGGGAGGCTCGACACTCGCGACGACCATGGCTGGGGCTGCTCCCGCCCATCGAGGAGGGGCCGCTCTCACCGGAAGGGATGGAGGCGAGGCCCAACGGTGAAGGTCAGAGGTGGAGGGAGGGAGTGCGGTAGTAGAGATCGGCGCTGGAGGGAGGTGGGTGAAGCTGCGTATGTACGGTGTGAGGAGGCAATGGCCATACCACACAGGATGGGGGTTAGGCTGTTGGGCCAACAGGAATAGGGTCTGCAGAGAAGATTTGGGTGCCCATCCCTAAATTGGGGGCTCTAGCAGGGACCCTGCTGGAGTGCTGTTTTTAGTCTAGGCACCCATATTTAACTATGAAGACCGTTGACCTTCTACTGGCTTTTCGGAGGACCTAAACGGGATGTGCTAACTGTCTCTCTTTCTTACACGTGTCTGTCACAACCTTTGATCAGTACGTTGTTATGGTACCGAACTGCAAACTTTATAATCTTAGTCAGTGCTTTCTCCATCTCCAAAGTTCTTGACCTTTAGGATATGATTGTAGTAACCAAGGAATGATTAATTAGAGGCTATTTTTTTCCTTCGCCCTTATTAAATAAGTCTACGGGTGCATTATTTTTCAAGGAAACTTCATAGTTCACATGGCTAGTCTTTTATCCGCGGTTCGATCGATTTCTACATGGTGCATGAAGGGCAGAAGGGAGGCCTGACGGGCGGCGCGTGCGTCAAGTCTACTGCAGGCGTGGCTAATGTTAATGCGGGCGTTTACGGTTAATGCGGGGTAAACACGTCTGCAGGATTTTTAGGTATGGAGGAAGTACTCCATCCATCTCCAATTATAAGGCACGCGCATGTTTTAAAATTTAAAGTTTATTATCTTTGACCAAAGGATAGTCTAATTATATCAAAACTTTGTATTACAAAAGTAGTTACATTAACTTGTATTTATAAATATTTCATAATGATCGAACCCCACAAATTATATATTTAAGAGAAATTATCGGTTAATTGTGCCTTATGTTCGGGGACGAAGGGTGTATAAATGTTGCAACACCTAACTAATATGTCTTGTAAACAAAATAGAAAAAGCCAACGCGATAAAGTCCTGCCATTTGCCAGCACGTCACGTTGCAACTCCTATTTCTCCCCATCGTCGCCGCTGTGCCAAGGGCCCCTCTCCTTCCTCTCTGGCACATCTACTCAGGATAAGAGGGGAGGGGACCATCTCTTTAGTTTCCCACATTTTCTGCAGCCGCTTAGGGTTTAGTCTAAATAAATCTTCTAACGAAATTAGATGATTTTTGGTCGGAATCGTGTTTCCTACAATGACTTCGATGACGTTGCTGCGACGAGATCATCGTTGCAGGCGTCGATTTCATTAGCGACGGCCAAGTTGTGGCCATTATTTGCCAAGGGAGGGGTGCTTCTTGGCACCCCCAACGAAGACAGCCACTTGATCCGAGTCATCGATCTCATGGTCGTTGGTCGCGCAAAGAAAATCTAGGTTTGAAGTTGATGAATCCACATTCTATGTTGCTCCCGACGATGCAATTGTCCATATTATTTTACCGATTCCGATGCATTTTGGAGTGGCTTCGAAGCGCTAGATCTTATGGCATGTCCAATGTTTTGGGGTTGGTCATACAATTCGGCATAAGGATTGCACCTATTTTATTATTAAATATATTTTAATAATTATTTATTTATTTTATAATTTATAGAAATTTTTTAAATAAATTGAATAATAAAAAACGATGCCTGAAAGTCAAAAGTCACTCTTTTTAGGAGAGAGAGTACATAGAGATATAGACAGGGACTGTTGCGTCTCGACGCTACTATTATTCAGTTTGCCCATGATGCTGCAGCCTACACACATTCAACCACTTCGGCAGCATTCCACGTAAATTAAACACAACGTAGCACACGCCTAGGCCGTGTTTAGTTCCTCAACCAAAACATTTCGTTACACTGTAGCTTTTTCGTTTGTTTATGGTAATTATTGTCCAATCATGGACTAACTAGGCTCAAAACATTTGTCTTGTCAATTTCGACCAAACTGTGTAATTAGTCTTTATTTTCATCTATATTTAATACTCCATGCATACGTTTAAAGATTCGATGTGACGGGGAATCTTGAAAAGTTTTGGGTTTTTGGAGGAAGTAAACAAGGCCTAGCTCACAAACTCTCCGCCCAGAGTCCGCAGAGTAGCGATGGGGTCACCGCACGTCGCCGTGGTGCCTTTTCCCTTCAGCTCCCACGCCCCCAAGCTGCTCATGGTCGCGCGCGCCCTAGCCACCGCGGCGCCGTCCGCGACCTTCTCCTTCATCTCCACCGCCGACTCCCTGGCGCGGCTTGGTGTCGCGGCGGTCCCGGGGAACCTGCGCTTTGTGGAGGTGCCGTCTGGAGGAGGCGACGATCAGGGAACCCCGCCGTGGCGCCGGATGGAGCTGTTTGTCGAGGCCGCGGAGGCTGGTGGCCTCAGACACGCATTGGAAATGGCACGCGCCGCGGCTGGGGGCGCCAGGGTGAGCTGCGTCGTCGGGGACGCCTTCATGTCCATGGCTGCAGAGGCCGGGGTGCCCTGGGTCGCAGTCTGGACGGGCGGCCCGTGCGCGCTCCTGGCGCACCTCATCGGCGACGCGATCCGCGAGGACATCGGCGAGCACGGTACGATCGATTCCGTTGAAATTATTCGGCTCGAGACGTCGAGCTGCATGCGCTGCAATTTGCAGAGTGACACGCTAATACTGTTGCGCCGCATGCATCTGCACACCTGCAGCCGCGAACAGGGCCGACGAGCTTCTGACCTCCCACCCAGGCCTCGGGAGCTACCGCGTCCGCGACCTCCCCTTCGGCGGCATCGGCGCCAGCGGCGACATGCACCGTGTCATGAGCCTCCTCTTCTGCCGCATGGCGCAGCGCCTGCCCCGCGCCGCCACCGCCGTCGCGCTCAACGCCTTCCCGGGCCTCTTCCCGCAGGACGTGTCCGCCGCCCTCGCCGACGCGCTCCCCAACTCCCTCCCCATCGGCCCCTACCACCTCCTCCCGGGCGCCGCCGCGCCAGCCGACGACCCCCACGCCTGCCTTGCCTGGCTCGCTCACCGCCCCGCGGGCACCGTGGCGTACGTCAGCTTCGGCACGGTCGCGGCGCTGCCACCGGACGAGCTCCGTGAGCTGGCCTCCGGGCTCGAGGCCAGCGGCGCGCCCTACCTGTGGTCGCTTCGGGAGGACGCGTGGCCGCTGCTCCCGGCGGGGTTCGTGGACCGCGCCAAGGCCAATGGCTCCGGGCTCCTGGTGCCGTGGACGCCGCAGGCCGCGGTGCTGCGGCACCCGGCGGTGGGCGCGTTCGTCACGCACTCCGGCTGGGGGGCCGTCGTCGAGGGGATGTCCGGCGGCGTGCCCATGGCGTGCCGCCCCTTCTTCGGGGACCAGCAGATGAATGCGCGTGCTGTGGCGCGCCTGTGGTGCTTCGGCACAGCGTTCGGCGACGACACGCCGATGACGAGCCGTGGCGTGGCGGAGGTGGTGACGTCGCTGCTGACAGGGGCGGAAGGGGCCCGGATGAGGGCTAGGGCGCGCGATCTGCAAGGCAGGGTCGTCGAGGCGTTCGAACCCGACGGCGGATCCATGAACAACTTCCACAAATTTGTCGAGGTTGTTTGTGCCCGTGTGTGATTCACAAAGATGACGCCATATATTGTCACCGGAGATGTTGTACGAACGGGACATTGTAGATAAGAAGTGATGCTTCTCGTCAGATGGAAACCTACTAGCTCGATTGTAACTGTTTGGAATAAACGTGCTTGGCCTCATTGAGAACTCCACCTATTTCCAATAAGACTCAAAGTTATTATTCATGTTTTGTCGGTGGATCATTGTATGAAGGTTTAGTACCACTTTACTAGTTGAGATTAAGGATGATATATGTTTGTTAAATATATATAAAAGCTCTCTACTTCGCTAAATTATGTGCGCGGAAGATAAGGTTATTCCAAATGTGCATTAGCTCGCCATGTTGGGCTTTCTTTGCAATCCTTCACTAGCTCGGTGAAGTCAGATAAACTTTTGGAAGAACCATGTAGGACCAACTTTTGCTCAAGTCAGACAATGCTAGGGGGAAATAAACTTTTTCGGAACCGCCATCTTTTCATCACAGCCTGCTTCACCATATTTTTGCCAATGTCATAAACAACATCGCTTTGCTTGCCTTTGCCAACTCCATCAACGCACAACATTGTTTTCTTCATCACGATCAGACTTCCGCCAAATCAGGTGGTGTTTCGTACCATCGTCTTCATCACAGGCTATTTCGCCCTATCTTCATCACTACTTTTCAGCCATTTTTTTAGCTAGCCAAACAGGTCATCGCTCCTCCACCACCAGCCACGATATCTACATCTGCAAACAGAAGTATATATGACATATGCCGTGCTGATACTGCTTTAAACAGATGTAGACGTCTGGAATGCAACGACCCCTACCGCCGTGGACGCAAGACTTTGGCCGTTCGTCTTGCAGACCTTACTCTGGCGGCTTTGGGATGCTAGGAATGGAGAAATCTTCCGAGCTGAGACCCCCACGAGTCGCACTATTATTTCCAAAGTTTGCAGCGATCTTGTAATCTGGCGGCATCGCCTCACAGATGTCCGAGATGTAACCAGCCTAGATGCGTGGTGCTGTTATCTGCTTTCCTGTAATACTGCTTTGATTTGAAATGAAATTTGGTGGGGAATCTCTCCCCCCCGTTGCATCAAAAAAAAAATTAGTATTAGAGAATTGCATGCTGGTACTGCTTTAATCATGCATGATTCATATTCTGAAATTAGTTATGGAATTATCTTGTTTTTTTTTTTACAATAGCCGGGCCATTATTTTGCAATGGATTTAAACAACTAGTATCCACGAGATCCATATGCAAATCTGGGGAAGCATCACTTACACTTACAATCAGAGCGTGCCATTCAATTTGCTAAATGACAATGTAAGCACAACTGAAAGCTACGCAAATGAATAGAGACAAAGGGCAATCAACAAAAACACAAATGAGTCACTAGTTACTTCAGAGTATACTGACAACGAAATTTACATGACCCAGACTAGGATATATATTTTTATTTATAATCCATTTTGAATCAATATTTTAACGATAATCTACTTTAAAAAATGTTTAGAAAAGGTAGCAGTAAAATGAAGTTGCAATGCATGTCCAAAGTCATCTAAAATAGAGTATCCCACATACAAGAAGCTGAAGATTTACGTACTGGTACGAGCATCTCAAAAGACTATATATAAACCAAACTCAACAGGGCAATACGCATGAGGTTCTTGACGAATAGTCGAATACAGTTCCTTAATAGTATCTTGGTAAATTACTGAAAAAGCTAGCCGGAACAACAGTATACCAACACGCAACAAAAAATAGTATCCGTCGAAATGGATCAGCCAGCAGGTGCGCCGCGCGCTCACGACTCACGAGAACGAGAGGCCTGATCCACGGAGCTTCTCTTCCATGACGGCATCCAGACGTCCGGCCATCTCTGGAGTCATGTGGTTGGTCCAATCTCCAGCTTCGCCCCTCCTGAAGTAGGAGTCGTTAGCGAACGTGCCTTCCAGCACCACTCCGGCAGGAGACGCCGATGCCGACGAGCCTGGCCTGTTGACGTCGAGGTTTCTCATCTTCTCGAAGCTGCACAGCGTCACGATGTCCGTGACGACTCCGGCCGCCTCCTCGTCCTCCGAGAACGGCTGGCCGACGAACTCGGCAAGCTTCCTGGTGCCGCCGACTGGGTCGCGCAGCAAGTGCTCATACCTCAGGAACAGCACCGTCTCCGGGCTCGCCTTGCTGGCGTTCCAGTACCCGAGGACATGGTCCCAGATGGGGCCGCTTAGACCGGTGCCGTCGCAGGCCGGCTCGAACACGTCGAGGAACGACAGGGCGGGTTGCATTCTCCGGCCGAAGTGCCACATAGAAACCACCATGTCCTTGGGATCCCTGCATATGTAGACCATCTTGCAGCCGGGGTTGGCGGCGATGGAGGCCGGCAGGAGCGAGTGGTGCATGTGCGTGGCCATGAGCCTCGGCGACGGCAGCGCGTCCATCCGGCTCCCCCACCCCGCGGCGAAGAGCTTCTCCATGAACGGCACGCAGTCGTGCGGGTTGAGGCGGAGGAGCGGGTGCGCCGCGTCGTGCGCCGGCGGGTGCGCTCCCCGCGCCGTGGTGGCGAACGCCAGCGCCTTGAGCCACGTGGTGCCGCACTTGGGCGCGCTCGCGAGCACCACGTCGCCCCGGCGCGGCGCGAACAGCCCGCGCTGCACGGCCATTATCCCCGGCACCCACGGCGCCAGCACCCAGGTGCCCTGGTAGCAGCGCAGCCGCAGCTTGGGGTTGCTCGGCAGCGACGAGGCCAAGCTCTCGTACTCCTTCACTCGGGGATCCTTCTTCTCGGCGTCCGCGTCGGCGTCGACGCCGCTACCGGCGTTGTTGAATGGCAACGGCACTGGCCCGATACCGTTGGGCGCGTTGTTGGTGCTCGTCGCCATGGTACGTAGCAGCAGAGTAGCAGCCCGGCTGCTGCTCAAGTGCTAAGCGTATCAGCGATTCAGTGTGTGGAATGGAATGGTCAGCGTGCTCTCTGCTGATTGTTGTGCGAAAAGTCGGCTGGTCTGCAGAACTTCTCTATCAGGTCCTGCGTCGTCATAAGAGCTCCACGCCCGAGGCTTGTTTCGAGGTCGCATATAACGTCACTAGATGCTAAAACGTGACTGGAGTCAGAAAACGTGCTATTAGTTGCCATCATATCACAATCGAGCAGACACTGACAGAGAAACTGAATGGAACCTATCTGTCTTATATTAGATAAACTCAATCTGTTATTTGTCTCCTTTTTTTTTGGTCTATAATAAGCGGTGGACGATATGCGAGGTCATCCATGGCCAATTGGCCATGGTTAACCTAGCTACACACAGGCATATTGGTGTGGTTGTTGGATGGAGGAGATATGGATCATGGCTTTCCTTTCCATAAATGTTTGGCGAGCGTGCAGCTCTTATGACCGGCTAATTTCTTTGCTCGCTCGCTTACTCAGCGCAACGGCCCAGATAACCTCTTTCCCTCATGTGCTTTCGGGCCTCGGTGCTTCCTTTGTTCATTCACTCCTCGGCCCAGCCGAGAGGCTTCTTCCCCATAGAGGCTACTTGGAAGACATGTTTTTTTTTTGTTAAAAATAAACCAGAATCATGGTAAACTACTGTCCTTAATTATTTTTCAAGCCACATTGAATTGATGGTAAGCAGGCCTAATACCATTGAGAAAAACAATGACCCGAAGAAGTCTAGTCTAGTCTAGAAAATAAAACCTCAACTGTAGAGGTCCTCCTAGCCCACCTACTCCTTCCTGTCCCATGAAAAATATCATTGCTTCTGAAAAGTCAAATATTTCAAACTATATATAAATAAATATTAATATTTGTGATATATATTACATGAATATTTGAATATATTTTTATAATAAAATTATTTATAGATATAAATATTGCTAAAATTTTGTATAAACTCGATCAAAGTTAAGAAAAATTAACTGGCACGAATCTCACAATATCATTGTTTAGAGGACAGGGTGAGTAGTCAGTAATTAGACCTTAGCGGCACCAACAATAAGGGAGAGGGAGAGAGGTTCATTCAAAATTTTTCCCCAAAATTTGGATCTGTTGTGTGTGGTGAGTTCTTAACAAGACATGCTATGTTTTACTATAATAGAAGATCTATGTTATTTAGATATAAACATAGGTTATTATTTAAAAGTATACCTATAATAGTATTTAGATATAAATATAGGTGAATGTTTTAAAGTATATCTATAATAGTAGAGGTTAGAAATATTTTAAAAACATAACAAAATCTAATGGCTACTATTGTCAATTCAATTAGAGTTTTTAACAAGCAATGACAGTATATGATCTTTTTATATTTTGTATAAACTCGGTCAAAGTTAAGAAAATTTAACTGGCACGAATCTCATAATGCCATTGTTTTGGGGACAGAGTGAGTAGTCCGTAATTAGACCTTAGCGGCACCAACAATAAGGGAGAGGGAGAGAGGTTCATTCAAAAATTTTCCCCAAAATTTGGATCTGTTGTGTGTGGCGAGTTCTTAACAAGACATGCTATGTTTTACTGTAATAGAAGATATGTGTTATTTAGATATAAACATAGGTGATTATTTAAAAGTATACCTATAATAGTATTTAGATATAAATATAGGTGATTGTTTTAAAGTATATCTATAATAGTAGAGGTTAGAAATATTTTAAAAACATAACGAAATCTAATGCTACTATTGTCAATTCAATTAGAGTTTTTAACAAGCAATGACAGTATATGATCTTTTTAGATTTACATTACAGGATAGAAATCTTAGAGCATCTCCAAGAGTTTGGCTAAAATTAATAGCTAAATTCTAATGTTTAGCCATTTTGTAAAATAGATAACATTTTAAAAAAGAAGAGATCCACAACAGTCTTGCTATCAGATAGCTAGTGTCAGTGGTTGGCTATATATAGCCAACGAGAATCAAGGAATAGCAAACTTTTTATTTTACAAAACCAAATAGCACATCTGTTGGAGCCTATTTTTCTCCTATACAAGTTCTAAAAAGCCTTCATAATAAGAATAGCAAAGCTGTTGGAGTTGCTCTTAATGTCATTCTTTAACGTTGGCTGATTGTGGTCCTTTTTTAAGATGGACCAGAAATGTGTCTAATGAGTGAGTAGCCCTAAAAAAACAGTAAATAACAAGAAGATGATAAATATGTTTTTGTCAAAAACCAAGTCATTTTGGCTCTACCGAATACACCAAATGATTACACTTGCTCCATTGCAAACTTGAAAGCGTATATCTACTAGCCGAAGCCAAGGAGAAAAAAATCAGCAGAGTTTGTTGGTGGATGTAAACCGAATGCAGTTTCAAACACCCTCCAAACAAAAGTGAATCGGAAAAAGATGTCTGAATAGTTTCTTTTGTGTTATAGAAACAACTCAATTACGCTTTACAAAGTTATGGAGATAACTTTTTAAACTTTGACCAATTTTTTAAAAAAAAATACAAAGATTTATGGTATCAAATTAGTATCATTAGATTTATCATAAAATATATTTTTATATGATGCGTATTTTATGTCATAGATGCTGGATTTTAGGAATTAATTCTTTCATGGATGGAGTGAGTACAATTTAGAGAGAGACGTTTCTGAAAATAATTATTTAAAACAGAAAAGTGGTCAAAATATGCTGAATTCTGAGGCATGGATGACGTGGCTTGGAGCTTTGCTGCTTGTCTTGACGGGCGCGCCAAGTTAGCACTCGGCTCATTGTTATTAAACAGAAAAACTCTAGACCACGTGGTCAGCAGCCAAGTCCAAATTTGCTTGACCCTTATCATCAACTAAAGTTCAGAGTAGCTTTGCATGATTGGTCCACCTCATCATTTCCGTTATAAACGCGCGCCCACTTCCCCGGAAACCGCACAGCCAGTCGGTGGCACAGAGCACTCGCTTCACTTCTCTGCCTCCGCTAGCGCAACGCCGTCTGCTTCTCATCACTTCCATGGCCGCCGCCGCCTCGGTGGCTCCGTCCGGCCCAGTCCCGTTCACGGAAGTCGACGATGGCACGGTCCCGGAGCACACTCCCAAGGAGGAGTTCGGCGACCTTGTGGCCTCCCTGCCGCGCAGGGAGCAGTCCATCCTGGAGCTGCGTCTGTACCAGGGCTTCTGGCTGCCGGAGCACTGGGTGCCCGGAACCATCGTGTTCCAGCGCCGCTTCACGCCGCGCCCCGACGACGTGATCCTCGCCAGCTACCCCAAGTGCGGCACGACATGGCTCAAGGCGCTGGCCTTCGCCACGGCGGCGCGTACGGCGTACCCGCCCTCTGACGCCGGGCACCCGCTCCGCCGGATGAACCCGCACGACTGCATCCCGTTCATCGACGAGATCTTCGCCGGCGGGGAGGACGCGAAGCTCGACGCGCTCCCGTCGCCGCGACTGATGAACACGCACCTGCCCTACGCCCTGCTCCCGGCGTCCGTCGTCACTGCCACCGGCGGGTGCAGGGTCGCGTACGTGTGCAGGGACCCCAAGGACATGGTGGTCTCGCTCTGGCACTTCCTCCGACGCACCAAGCCGGACCTCTCGTTCGCCGACACGTTCGAGTCCGTCTGCGACGGCACCGTGGCGGCCGGCCCGGTCTGGGACCACGTCCTCTCGTACTGGCGCGCGAGCGTCGCGACCCCGGACAGGGCGCTCTTCCTGAAGTACGAGGACCTGCTGCGGGACCCCGCCGGCAACGTGCGGCGGCTCGCCGAGTTCATGGGCTGCCCGTTCTCGGCCGCCGAGGAGGCCGCCGGCAACGTCGCGGCCGTCGTGGAGCTGTGCAGCTTCGACGAGATGAAGGGACTGGAGGTGAATAGGCCTGGTGGTGGCACCGCGGGGAAGTACCGCGCCATGCCGCGCGACGCATTCTTCCGGAAGGGTGTCGCCGGGGACTGGGCGAACCATATGACGCCGGAGATGGCGGCGCGGCTGGACCAGATCTTCCGTGACAAGCTCCAAGGGACGGGGCTCGCCTTCTCGTAATGCTTAACAATCATTTCGAGACGTGGACGCTTTTGGATTTGCGATTCTCTTGGCAGTTTTGCGTGTCTACATTTCCGGAGGAATATATGGTAATGCAAATGTGTCTACATGAGTGGAATAAAGAGCGATTTTATATTGGTCACACGATTCGATCAAATTTTTATATTTGTTTGTTCAGAGTCTAAGAAACAAATGTAATTCCTTCAATAGGTGCTGCAATTGCAACTGCAAAACTCTCAAGTTCTGTCATTAGTGTTACGTTGAATTGGGCGTGTCTTCAACACATCAGGTGTACAAGTGACAATATGCTGATAACTTCTGATATACTCCCTCCATCTCAAATTGTACGCTATTCCAATAATCTTGGAGAGTCAAAACATTTTCACATTTGACCAAAATTATAGAGAAAAATACTAAGATTTGTAACGTAAAGTGAATATACTATGAAAATATAATTAAAGAAAAATCTAATGATATTTAGTTAGTATTATAATTAAGGAAAATATAAATTTGGTCAAACGTAGAAAAGTTTGACTCTCCAAGATTCTTGGAATGACTTACAATTTGGTATAGAGAGAGTAGTAGACTTAAAAGTCTTCCAAATATTGATTCACATTTACACGCCATGTATAAAACTTATACCACAACAAGACATGTATAAGAAACAAATACATTTCTGATTTTTTTCAACAAAACATTCAATTATTCCCTCAAACAACACTCTAGAGCATTTGGATTATGCAGCAATCCATTACCAACAAGCATTTTTTTTTCGCGATCGGGCCATTCACCCGTATTTAACAAGCATCAATATTTAAATTGGGACTAGGCCTTCTTTTCCTAGGTGGAAAGAAATCAATAGAATCTAGAATCTTTCCTAGTCCATATTTGAGTCCAAAATCATCCGTGACATCATCTTACTGATCTGAATGAAAAGAAACATAGAAGGTAGCACCTGTCAGTTAGCTTTCTACCACGCATGCTAAAATCAACTAAGATGTGTGTTTGATTAATATATATGCACTATCCCCACTCTCTTGTGATGGTATAGTATTTTTTGCATTTGGATAATTTGATTGTATTTATTAAAATAACAAAACAAAACACATATATATAGTAGAGTTACCTCTCTTTCGCTCATACCGATCATGCTTCCAAGATAGTTAATCTGGAAAGGAAAATCAGTTTATGTGATATTCTCCATTTCATATTTTTTTTAATTCTAACTTCTTAAGTATTCAATATAGAAGGTTTACCTCTTTTAGTGGCTATGGTGACTCCTCTCAAAGTTCAAGTATAAAATATGTCAGTACCCTACACATCAACAACATGTTAGCAAGACATAATGATAAGTCCATGGGAAGCATGCAAGACTATTGCTCTATATTTCGTGACTTGCTGGCATTAATATTTATGGTTTAAACATACAATATGCTATAACATTGAAAAAATATAACCTGATTTTCAACACAACGAACCATTTGGCTAGGATTTGTAGATATTTTAGTGAATAAGACTACACAAGTTGTTGGTGGCTGCACGAGAATGAATGAAGACTCCTCAAATATTTCACTAAGATGACCTTCCACTTACTTTTATTTATGCTTATGTTCACACCCAACTATGAGGGATGTTCCTAGTATAAATAGATCTTGTAATCCATCATTAGAGATGTGAGTTGATATTGATATGATGTGAGAAGTGAGTATGACTCTTCTTTGAAAAAACCCATAGAGTAACCTCTAGTGCTAGTTGACCTTGTTGAGTGATCTGTGAGTGATTCTAGTTTTATCCAATCTACCTTCCGCAAATAGATCCTTATCACATAAGTAATTATTTGTGTTCGGATGAGTGCATAATCTTTAAGATTCTAAGTACATTTAAAGTTTTGTAACTAAACATAAATAAAGTCGGTTCACAATAAATGTTATGTTAGTGACAATACTTAATAGCTCAATTTATAAATTTAGGGTGTGGCAGGAATTTAGTTTCTCCCATAAATGACTCCCATCCTGTTAAGAACACATGCAGACTGTCTACATGCAGAAGTTGCTATACATGATAAATATGTGAACAAGGAGTGCCAACGCAATCTAGCTTCTAGCAAGAACAAGCAATTTCATTCAAACTGACTTCTATCATCTTGCAATGCACCTCGTGCTTGGTCTCCATTTCATCCTTCTTCATACTCAGGGTCTATTTAGTTCTCCGTGGAATGCAAATGCAGAATACCAACTACTTTGGAATGATGAAAATACAAAATACTAAAATTTTCAAGGTTGTTTAGTTCAATCCAAAATGCATAATTTATTGCCCTCATTATGGACTTTTAAGGCTCTTTTGAGTTTTTTTCTTCTTAAGGCCAAAATTCAAAATGAAGAATGGTAACCATTTAGTCAAAAATTATGCATGATGTTTAGTTCTATTATATAAAATGATGAACCAAAACTCGGAATTTTTTTAGGATGAGAGGAGAACTAAACATCCACCACATATTTAATAAAAAATGGGCAAAAACTTCAGGGGCATCTTCAGCATATTATCCTGCACCAAACTCACTTGCATCGACGCATCGCAATGTCTCGATCCAGAGCCAAAGAGGCCCTCCCAGCCGGATTAAGATTCAATGACTTTCCTCTTTAGAGTCATAATGTAACTTTCTCTCGATCTGCCCTCTGAATCAGAACCAAAGGCTATCCTTGCTCTCAGTCGGGAGGGCCATCTGTCAGCCACTCTTGGGTTTCATTGAGACCGAATTTTCTCTTTTGGATCTAGTGGAGGAGGAGTGGTGCCATGTCGAATAGGCGGGCGGCGGTCGCGAGCACGAGGAGAAGTTGAAGCTCGACTACAGGTTGAAGTTCACCTGTAGCGGGCTCGTGTTGTGGCAGCCGACAACAGCGATGGCGTTTGGCCGGCAAGGGAAGACGCAGCGCAGGGCGAGCCTATGGCGTGGTCGGGCGCCGGATGACCGATGAGGCACACTCGTGCTTGGACTGACACTGGCACGAGTCTAGTGGGAGCATTGCGGCGCGTGACACAGACAAGCCCAGGGGTACGCGGTGGAGCATGACAGTTGACAAGGGCGATGCGGTGAGCTTTTGGGGCGAGATGCGCGGATGAGAACGACCGGGGTGGAGCTTCGAAGTCTGCTCGCTTGAATCCTCCAATCATCCAAGTATGCCCTTTTAGCCAGGAGTAGCATGAACTCAATCAATCTTAAATTAAGATGTTCGATTTTTTTAATACCAAATTTGACAACTTGTCTTATTCAAAAATTTATGTTAAATGACACTTTTTTTATCATGGCTTGGTTTATTAGTAAAAGTTCTTCAAGAATGAGGCCTTGTTTAGTTGGTAAAAAAACTTGGGTTTGACTAATGTAGCACTTTCATTTGTATTTGACTAATATTGTCCAATTATGAACTAACTAGCCTCAAAAGATTCATCTCGCGAATTACATACAAACTGTACAACTAGTTATTTTATATTTAAATTTAATGCTTCATGCATGCGTCCAAAGATTTGATGTGTCGGAAAATCTTGAAAAAACTTGAGAAATTAAACAATGGCTTGACTTAAATTTGACTATGTTTGCACAATTTTTTTTAATAAGACAAATGGTTAAAATTAGAGTAAAAAAAAGTTAAACGTCTTATAATTTAAAGTAGAGGACCGAGCAAATCTATAGATATTGTTCATGCATTTCAATTGATACTCTCGTGCGGCGGCGGGGAGCCGGACTGCGCGTAGTGAATAAATCAAGATCGTTGATCGACCAAAAACAAGCGGCAAGCACAGGCACAAGAGGGTTAAGACACGAGCAGATATATACTAGCAGGAGAATATATATATA
>Ga0182004_10001048_pt1 | contig 19359 bp, 14 predicted proteins | sample Sormic07211540_1_FD_120479 | JGI IMG/M metagenome (GOLD analysis project Ga0182004, IMG submission 120479) | Endophyte microbial communities from Sorghum bicolor roots, Mead, Nebraska, USA - 072115-40_1 MetaG | ecosystem: Host-associated > Plants > Roots > Unclassified | place: USA: Nebraska...
AAACGACTTCTAAATCATATACGGAGGGAGTATATATGCATCTCCAAAGATAAAATACTAGAGCAACTCAGCGAGAACATAAAATGGATTTATGGTTTTGGAGAAGATAAATTACTAGAACAGCATTAGCACTTTGATTATGTGCTCTTTATTATTGAAAAATCTTTTGGCTTCAATATTTTTGCTGTTTGTTTTCCATTGCCATTAGCAGCAGCTGGCTCCTGATGGTCTAGAGTAGGGGCGGCCTGGGCTTGGCCTGTTTTCACTCACGGGCTATACGGCCTATAGAAAGATGGGACTTTACGGCCCATTATCATCAAGCAGAAATGGTCGGTCGGTCGCCTCCGAGGTCCGGACCAAAGGCCCGCCTAGCAGTAGTGTCTGAGGGCGGCGGGCTGGTGGGCCGAAGTTGCGCTGAACCAGACGGCCCAGATACCGGCGAAGGCCCAGCGGCGGGTGCAGGGGAACTGGGCACCAAACACCGAGGCCGGCCCATGGAGTGGACTGGAGCAGCTCTAGATGGACCGCGGAAAAAATGGGCTGGACTGGCCGATGCCCATCTTTGTGAGAGAGAGAGATTTTTTTTGACAAGGGTGTGAGAGAGAGAGTCGAAGTCCCAGTCTACTGCTACCCGTACGACCAGTGCCGGCCCTAAGGGGAGGGCAGTAGGTGCGATGGCCGAGGGCCCTCGTAGGATAGGGTCCAAAAGTAAGTATATAATACAACATACTTTTTAGCTATAGTTTTTGTTTATTAGTATATGCATATATATGGTGCAATGGTTTATCAAAAAAAAAACGTGAGCCAAAAGAAGTCGAGCCACCAATGCCCGTACACGAGTTGCCACACATAGCGATCACGAGTCACGACTTCTGGACTTCTGATGAGACGGCGAGACCGCGAGGAGAGACGTTCACCAGTTCACCACACGATCACCAGCTGCAGTGGATAATACCAAAACCTCTGTACCCGAGTTCTAGCCTTCCAAAATCCAAACGATAGCGGCGATCAGCTGGCAGGGCTCGACGAGGACTACGATATGTGATCTTGGTTATTTCCTTCTACCCTTTTATTTTTTGTGATTTGTGAATCTTGGTTCTGTGAATTAGTTCATGTCCCAATTGTCTAGGCACTAGGTTTTTTTCTTGTTTAATTTTTTGCCTAGTACTTTATACTCATAAAGTTATATTTTTCTTCTAATTTAGGTCAGGTGTTAGAGTTTTAGAATGTTACCTAAAAAACATCATTTGTCAGGGATCAAAATGAAAAAGACAAGAAGAACAGTTTATCTATATATAATTGGATTTGTTTTCCCTTTACGAAAAAATTAGATTATATTATTATAAAATTTTATATTTTAGGGGTCGTCATGATGAATTCGCGAGAGGGTCCTCAAAATTCTAGGACCGGCACTGCGTACCAAGGACCGGCACTGCGTACGACCAAGGATGATGATGGGCTAGAGTCACCACCATGATTAGTACTACCTCCATATCTCTCAAGAAAATCGTGTTAGACAAGTTTTGAGTCAAATATTGAGAATATAAATCATGAAACTTTAAAGTTGTTGAGTTTAAAAATATGAAAACCATATGGATAGATTTGTCATAAAAAAGACTTATATATATATATATAAATTTTTGATAGATGTTTTTATAAAAACAAGGAGTCAAAGTTCAGCTTTGAGACTGTGTCACTATAGGTATAGAGGGAGTCTATTTTCACGAGTTTTGCTCAACATATACTAGGGTCTGTTTGGATCCTATGTGATCACTAAACTAGACTATTTTAACCCCTGAAACTTCAAACAGACAATTTGGAGTTGATTCTAATGTTTAACCAACTTTATAAAAATGGCATTAGTTCATTAAACCACAAAATTAAGCTAAAATAGTCTAAATTTTAGTACTTAATTTTAGCCAACTAAATATTAAATCGTGAGATCCAAACAAGACTTTACTTAATACTCCCTCCATTCCAAATGATAAGTCATTCCAAGAATCTTGAAGAGTCAAAGCATTTTTAAGTATGACCAAAATTATAGAGAGAAATACTAAGATTTATAACATAAAGTGAATATACTATGAAAATATAATTAAGAAAGAGTCTAATGATACTTAGTTCACATCATGATAATAATTATTTTATCATATAAATTTGGTCAAACTTAGAATAATTTGACCCTCTAAGATTCTTAGAATGACTTATAATTTAGGATGGAAAGAATAATTTGGTTAAGAGACTATTACAAAGCGGCCTGATTTCGGCCCACATCCATGCTAGTTTTACCGGGAATCTGGGAAGATTGATAGCTATGCTTTCCACACTGTTTATGCTGGGTTTTCCACACCCATGCTTGTTTACTCTACTGGAACGATTTGCCTCAACGGCTTGGGTCCTTCCACACATGAAGTTCTTGGCTCCTACTTGTTCTTTGAAATTATCTTTTGTGCACAAGAGTTCTGATGGTGAAAATTTCTTGAATTGTGTTCTTTCACTAGTTTTGTTAACGATCAAAAACGATTTTCATGGCCAGTTTAAAACACCACACTATGCTATCGATGATAAACATAGGGCGTTAATAGCGTCAAACATCTTATGGTTCCTGGAAAAGCATTTCTAGGGTTTGTTTGGTTAAGAAATCCACCCCTAAAAAATATGTTTTTAAGGGTTGGTTTACGACAACCGCCCTTAAAACTATACTTTAAAGAGCGGTTGCTGCATGACAATCGTCCCTAAACCAAGTTTCCAGATGTTATTACCATAATGAAGCTGCCCTTCAAACCTGTTTTTTAGCAACGACAATGGTAATGCAACCACAACTAAAAACACATTGTTCTTGGTATGAGCCCTCCTAGAAATGTAAACCACTTATTCAATGATTTGGTGAAATTAGGGGGTCACAAGCACAACCTGAAATTTTTGACAGGTGCAACAGTGATTTGCTGGGCAATTTGGCTGATAAGGAATGATTCGGTTTTTAATAATTATTATCTGGAAACTTTTTTACAGGTTCTTTTCAAGAGGACATTAGATATGGTTTGGATAAGTGCAAGGAGTAGATCATACAAGCATGTTGGCTTCTAGAGACAAGAACCATAATGTTTTTCGCATCATATGCATGTTCTTATGTTTCTTTTTGGACTGGTCAGTAATTTAGAACTTACTAGTTGTGGACTGATTCTTCTTTATCCAATGAAGAAGTTTGAAGCTAGAACTAATTTTCATTGTGTATAAAAATGTTTTGCACGTTGTGCTAAGAGTAGAATCCCAGAGTGGCAAAAATCATTCCTTCTCCATTTGCACATTTCTCTTCTCGGTCATCAACTCATCATGTTACATGTGCATGCGCTAGTACATGCGTACGTTACCTATGCTCTTATACACAAACGCACGCACGTACCATGCACTCATCTGAGCTTTCAATTCACGTCGCTAGAGCATGCATGGTGCGATCAACTGATCACTGCTTCTCCTGGCCTCCTCATCACGATTACTCTCATTGTCAGTAGAGCGTGCTGTGATCACCGCTTAGTATCCTTGGAACTGAGGCGGTGGCGGCGACGCGTACTTCTGCGCCATGATTGGTGGCAAGATGACTTCCATAGGAGCCGGTGGTGGACTTAATGATGGTGCCGGTGGAGGCGGTGAGCTCACTATAGCAGGTGGTGGTGGGGAGCTGACCGGTGCAGGTGGAGGAGGGGACTTTACTGGAGGAGGTGGTGAGCTCACAGGTGTTGGTGGAGGTGGTGAGGTCACTGGTGGTGGTGGAGAGCTTACCGGAGGTGGTGGTGGTGGAGACTTCACTGGTGGAGGTGGAGATCTTGCCGGAGTTGGCGGTGGAGGTGATATGACCGGTACTGGTGGAGGTGGAGGTGGAGATGTTACAGGTGGAGGTGGTGAGCTCACTGGAACTGGCGGGGGAGGTGATCTTACAGGTGGTGGTGGTGAGCTAACTGGTGCCGGTGGTGGAGGGGTTTTCACTGGAGGTGGTGGTGAAATCACAGGAGCCGGTGGAGGAGGTGATTTTACAGGTGGTGGTGGTGGTGAGCTAATAGGTGCCGGTGGTGGAGGGGATTTCATGGGAGGCGGTGGTGAAATCACAGGAGCCGGTGGAGGCGGTAATTGTTTAGGTGGTGGAGGAGATTTCACCGGAGGTGGTGGTGAGCTCACTAGAGCCGGTGGAGGAGGTGATTTTACTGGTGGTGGTGGTGGTGAGCTAACTGGAGCAGGTGGTGGAGGGGATTTCATCGGGGGCGGTGGTGATCTCATTGGAGGAGGTGATTTTATAGGTGGTGGTGGTGAGCTGACTGGAGCAGGTGGTGGAGGGGATTTCACTGGAGGCGGTGGTGAGCTTAATGGAGCCGGTGGGGGAGGTGAATTTACAGGTGGCGGTGGCGAACTTACAGGTGGTGGAGGAGGTGGTGATTTCACTGGCGGTGGAGGTGATTTCACCGGCACCGGTGGTGGCGGAGGTGATTTCACTGGTGGAGGTGGTGCACTCACCGGTGTTGGAGGTGGGGGTGATTTTACTGGTGGTGGTGGTGGTGAGCTAACCGGAACCGGTGGTGGAGGGGATTTGATAGGTGGGGGATGCAAGCTAACAGGTGCCGGTGGCGGTGGAGATTTCACCCGTGGAGGTGGCGAACTAATAGGTGCCGGCGGCGGTGGTGGGCTCACTGGTCGTGGTGGCGGGGACTTCTTTGGTGGTTGTTTCTCCGGTGATGGCGCCGGTGGCAACGGCTGTGGACTAACATCCGGTGGTGTGTGAACCTTCTTCGACGGTGGCACGGGCCCCTTGGAACAGACGTTGGTGCGGCAATCGACGGGGTGCGCGAGCACAGGCGTGCACTCAAGCGACGACTTCTGCTCTGGACGCCCGCCATGGAGGCAGTTGCCGCTGTCGTCGAGCGCCACCGGCGAGTCCATGGACGGCACGCACGCCTCTGCCTCGACGCTGAAGAAGTTGTGCGCGAAGCTGAAGTTGGCGAGAGCCGGGAGCTTGCAGACGCGCTCTTCCACGGCGCCGGCGAGCTGGTTCCGCGACACGTCGAGCTGCTCCAACCTGGTCATGTTGACGAGCCCCTCCGGCAGCGTGCCAACGAGCGCGTTCCCGCTGACGTCCACCACCGTGGAGTTGACGAGCTCGGCGAGCTCCGGCGGGATGCAGCCGTCGAGGCGGTTGTTGAGAAGCATGAGCTGGTCGAGCGTGCCGGCCATGCGGCCGACGCTGCGAGGGATGCATCCTACGAAGGCGTTGTTCGCGAGCACCACCACGGTGGCCGTCGAGTTGCCGAAGTTGTCCGGGATGAAGCCGACGAAGCGGTTGCTGTTGACGAAGATGGCGTCGAGGTCCTTGTCGAAGAGGTGCGGCGGCAGGGTGCCGTCGAAGTCGTTGAACCGGAGGTCGAGGTACTTGAGCACGGGGATCTGCAGCACGACGTCGGGGAAGCCGCCGACGAGGCGGTTGTTGCTGACGTCGAGCTCGTGGAGGAGGGCGAGGCGGCTGAAGCTCTTGGGGATGATGCCGCAGAAGCGGTTGGAGTTGATGTGGAAGAAGGCGATATCGGTGAGCAGGCCGAGCTCGGCGGGGAGGTAGCCCGCGATGTCGCCGCCGTTGAGGTCGACGCCCGCGACGACGGTGGTCTTGGCGTCGTCGAGGGCCGGGACGCACGTGACGCCGAAGTAGGAGCACACGTCGGCTCCGACCCAGCCGCCGGTGAAGTTCTTGGGGTCGGAGTATATGGCGCGGCGCCAGGCCTGGAGCGCGACGTACGCGCGGCGCAGGCGCTCGTTGGCGAAGGTGACGTCCACGTGGATGTCGAACTCGAAGTCGTCGGGGAGGTCGCCGTCGCCCTCACGCAGGGACAGCAGCTGCCGCCGCGCGATGTGGGACGCCTCGGCGTCCGAGAGCGCGGCCGCCGCCGTGGCCGCTGCCGCTGCCGCGAGCAGGATGGCGGCGAGGTAGTAGACGAGGCTGCTGTCGTTCCGGCATCGGCGCGGGCGAACCACCACCGCGGCCGTGGCGCGGCGGGCGGCCTCCATTGTGTTGGCGGGGGGAAGGGGCAGTGCGGGAAGCCACCCCTTGCAGAGCTTCCTATATGGGATGGGGGGGAAGATATAGGCCTGCGGCGAGGAGAGGACATGGCCGAGCGAGCGGCGGCGCGCGTGTCCCGGTGGTGCCCGTTGCGTTCTGGTGGTTGCTGTGTCTTTTGGGCGGGAAAGGAGGGACACGTGGACAGCTGCTCGGATTGTCTGTTCCTCTCTTCTCTCTTGGGTGAAGTGTCAATTTGCCATATGCGTCATATACTAAAACTGGCCTCCAGTTTTGTGATGTTGTGACAGAGAAATTTGGACCTAACAAATAGCAAACTCTTTTACGTGACAAAAGCGCGCGACCCAGGCCTCCAATGCCCAGCAGCCTTAGAAAGGGAGGGGGCCTTGGCGTGGTCGGCCGACGATGGTGACGAGTTGAGGACAGCGAGGGAGGCAGTGGGCGGGAGACATAGGGTTAGCAAAGAGCTTGCAGTGGGGGCAAAGGGCTTAAACTCTGGCTCCTCCGGTCGAGGTTAGGGGAGGGCAGGTGGGCAGCGCACCCCGCGGTGAGGGAACCACTAGCAGGAGGCGGCGGCTAAGGCTAAGTGAGGGAGCAGGCCGGCGTGGTTGTGCCTTTGGTTGAGGTTAGGGGATGGCAGGATGGAGTGGCGGGGTGGGCGGTGGGCGGCGCGGCGAGTGGTGAGGAAGCCATTGCTAGGGGATGTGAGGCTAGGTGTGGGAGCAGGCTGGCGCGGTAGATAGAGCGGCAGGCGGTCGCGGCCTCCCCTAATGCGCGACAAGTTGTGCATTATGTGGCTCCTAACAAATGGTGTTGTTTTTTTGGTTTATGTGTGGTGATATGGTGTCTGCAGCAAATTTCAACAAAATTTGGCAAAAAAATCTGAAACTTCACATTTTTTTGTTGGGTGCCGAATAAGAGGAACCCGAACAAATAACATATATCGGTCAATATTTTCAGGTGGTGCTTAGTTTTCCTTTCATCCAAAAAAATTCTAAGTTTAGATCTATCATTTTACATAATGGAACTAAACACCATACAAAATTTTTAACAAAAAGGAGACTATTCTCTATTTTGGATTTTGACCTCAAGAGGCAGAAAAAAAACCCAAAAGAGCCTTAAGTGTCCATAATGAGAACAATAAATTTTACATTTTGGATGAAACTAAACATAATTCTAAAATTTTAGTATTTTATCATTCCAAAACAATTGACATTTTGCATTTTGTATTCAATGGGCAACTAAACAGGCCCTCAGTCGAATTTGGCCTGCGCCCAAATTCCGTGCCGAAATGGGCCAAAACTCCAATCCCGGCCGGCCAGCCCACGTACACCTCACACCTTTCCTTTTGTTTTTTTCCCCCAAAAAAAATCGCTACTCGTGATCGTGATCCAGGCGAGCCGCCGCCGCGTAGCTGCCTGCCTGCCTCGCCTCCCGCCGTCGCCGCGTGGCCGCCCCGTTGTGCTGCTGCACCGCCCCGCCTCCCGCCGTCGCCGCAGTCGAGCAGAGGCCAAAGGTGTGTAGCGGGGCGGCTGGCTTGGCGAGGGCTCTGGTCCCCTGTCCCCATCCCCATGGCCTCACCCCTCACGCATGGCTCGGTCGCCGGCTTGCTGCTCTTGGGCAGCATTCGTTTGTATTTCAGTTTGAACTGTCTACCGCTCGGCGCTGGCACATAAGCCATGTTCCGGTATGTTGACGAACCACATTTCCCCGCTCAATAGCAAGCATTTGTTACGCTTTGTTATATATATATATATATATGTAAATGTGTTGTAGATGGATTAGAGAGGGCTTCAACTAAAATATAAAAGTTTGAATCTGTTTAAATGTCCGAAATTTCTGAAATTCCTGAAATTTTGCCGAATTTTTGTTTCCTACCGGTATAAAAAACCCTTGTGCTAAGGTATTGGTGGAAGCGGCATACACTACATCCGTATGTGTGTGTATATATATATATATATATATATATACTTGGTTATTAGTACATGCAGGCCATGGGTTCATCTCATTGGTAGTTTAATTTTAAATTCCATCAAATTCTGTTGAATTCGTGTGTATTTAGTACTGGCTATCATGCAATTTATACTTTTGTTGTGGATCATTGTTTGATCGTTTGAACCTGATTGTGTTTCGTTTAGCGGTGTTTGGTCCAAGTGTCTTTGAGTTGTAATGAACGGCTATACTCATTCATGCATGGATAGATGGAGGAGGCCAGAATACATTTTATACCTGAATCTCAAAAGAAAAGTATATGACAACACTTTGTCGTTGGAGCACACATTTTCTAAAGCTTAAGCATATATGGCACACATAAGGAAATCAACTTGACAAGCGAAATGTCACACTTATTACAGATGGAACCATACCCGACAATGATCCAGAGAAAATAAACCCCACAAACACATCCGAATACATGAGCATGGGACACCCGGAAGAGCCACATGTCCCATATATATGCTCAAAGCAGACTCATACCATAAGATAAGCAAGCATGCATGCATGCAGGCAGGCATGCTGTGCAAATCGAGATGAAGGCCACACACACAACAAGGAAAATCCAAATCGATACATAAGCATAGTCGCACACAGGTGCTATGCTCAAGCATGCATGCATGCACACAACCGCAGACGCGCACAGTCCCTTTGCAGGAGCCCGGAGGTAACAGACACAAAGATGCACACAAGACACAAGCACAGAGCATAATACCGATAGCTTGCACACAAACAAGGCCTGGAAATCAGTGATGAGTGTAGAGTACTGGATGAATGTTAAGTGAATTCCTTGCAAACCTTTCCTTAGCCAGCTAGCCTCGACTCTTGATCTTCAAGAAGCGGGAGATCAGTGGAGATCCTGTATCATCGCCCTCTTCTCCTGTGCTTGTTTCTTTTGCTTGGCCTTTTTGCAGTGGCCTCTTGTGTGTAAGAACAGGTTTCCCTTTATGTGCTGTAATGTCTTTCCTCACCTGATAAGGCACATGTTCACCACTGCACTCGATCTCCTTCAACTTCAGAAGATTGCTGATGCCAGAGAGAGACTTCATCTCACTAAAGGACCAAACAATCCTCTCTAGCTTAGGAGCAGCTGATTTGTCGGTGAAGCTAATGCTGTCAATGTTACGACACTCGACAATAAGAAGGTCAAGTTTTGGGAACTCATCTTTATTGAAGGTAAGCTGGCTTTCATCGTAAGACTTGTCTGATAGCACTAGGCAGTGTAGGTTTGGTTTCTTTCCAAGTTTATGTATATCTTCTTGCTTCAGATGAGTATCTTGAAGGGTCATCATGGAAATTCGATAGGTTTGGTCAAAAAACTTGAGAAGGAATTTGTCACCCTTCAACTCGACCTCCTTAAGTTTCGGAAGTCCATTGATCCCAGTAAGTGTGGAGCTTGTGTCGTCCAAGGTTAATGCGATCTTCTTGAGCTCAGGAGCTGCTCCAGGTTCGAAGATGATGTTGGTCATTTTGGAGTCCTTAAATCGAAAGCACACGAGATGTTGGAATTTGTCCTTCTTGAAGGTGAATCTGCTCTCTGTGTTTTGCTTAGGAACTGTATTCTGCTCAGCAGCTCTTGTATTGGTGTTTTGGTTGGGAACTCTGCTCCGAGCTTTTTGCTCAGTGCCTTTGCTCTGAGTGCTTTTCTCAACGTCTTGGTCAGCAGCTGCTCTGCTCTCGGTGCTTTGCTCAGGGGCTCTGTTCTGAGTGTATTGCTCGGCAGCTGCTGTGCTCTCAGTGCTTTGCTCAGGGGCTCTACTCTGAGTGCCTTGCTCGGCAGCTGCTCTGCTCTTGGTGCTTTGCTGATCTTGGGTGTTATGCCCGAGAGCTCTGCTCTCTGAATTTTTGTCAGGGTCTCCATTTTGGGTATTTTGCTCGTCATCTTTGTTCTCAGTTTGTTGCTTAGGAGCTGCTTCTTCATGAGAAAATGAAAGAAGAAATTGGTTTGCTTCTAGCTCAAGCTCCTTCAGTTTTGGAAGGTTGTCAATCCCACAAAGAGACCTTATGTTGGTGAAGGACAAGACGATCTTCTCTAGCTCAGTAGTTGCTCCATCTTCAAACTTGATGTCAGTTCCAGTCATGCTTGTTTTTCCATCTGTCATGTCAGGACCCTCAACAAGAAAGTACTTGAGTTGTGGGAATTCTTCCTTGTTGAAGGTGAGTTTTGTCTCACTATATGCAGTGCATCGGAGCCTGACAGAGTGTAGTTTGGGAAGCATAGCAAGAACCATTAGGCTTTTCTGTTCCAACAAGGTGCTGCTTAGAGTTACCTTGGCAAGATCGTCGCAACCTTTGGCCAATGATTCGAGAAGCTGCACATTTTCTGTGTGTGTGACTTCATTGATGGTTAGGCTCTCAAGCTTGCGAGTATTTTTTCTCCAAATCTTTATATTCTCTTGTAGTAGTCTCTTTTCGCTGGAGGATACTTTCTTAGTTTCAGTGAATGGTGATATAGTGACTGAAAGAGACAAAAGGCACTCATGAAGGTCACTAATAGCTCGGAACAACCTCCTGAGGTGATTGTAGTTGTCTTCGATAACCACACCTAGCTTCCTCAGCTGCCATAGGTTTCTTATTTTTTTCAAGTCACTGCCGTCCCCAGAAGCTTTGACATTTGACAGTACCTCCAAATTTTCCATCCTATCGATTTGGTTGGGAATCTGGACAGCAGAGCATGGCTTGGCACACATTCCTGAACTTGAATCAACACGATCTGCCAGCAAGCGCCTCAGCTTCAGGAGCAGGACATTTCTTGTGGCATTCTCAGGCACCCTTGTCTGTCTGATATCCAAGACCTCAAGCTCATGGAGGTTGTTGATTTCAATGGGCAGTTTGGTAACATTTGTTCGTCTTAGGCTCAAATACTTGAGAAGTAATATCTTGTTGCATATGTCCTTGAGGTACTGATTCTTCTCAAAGCAGTTGATGCCTTCCAGATCTAGCACCTTGAGCAATGGCAATTGTGGTGAATACTTGGGGAGCCTTTGCACAAACTTCTCAATCCTATCAGAGGCACGGAGTCGGAGGCCACTAAAGATAGAGAAGTGGCGAGCCCATTGATCTGCCAGGCGTGCATCCAAAATGTGCTCTTTATTTGCCATCTTGGTGATAAACCTATGGACTTGATCACCTACAATGCAGCTCTTGACCTTTCCTGTGGCATCAATATCATGAGGCAAAACAAGCCCTCTTTTGATGAGAGCATCAAAACATCGCTCGGCATGACGCACAGTAGTGCGCCAGTCTTGCTTAGTTATCAGCCCTTCAGTGACCCACCGTCCTATTAAGGTCGACCGCCTGATGTTGTGGCCTTGAGGGAAGATAGCAAGGTACAACAGGCAAGTCTTGTATTCTCTGGGCAGTTCTTTGTAGGAGAACTTGAGTATCTTTTTAGCTTTACTGCCCAATGTCATTTGGGGAACCAGGTCTTGATGCAACTTGCACAGTTCCTGGTAGCTCCTGTTGGGATTAGCAAAAAGAGCGTGCGCGAAGATCTTCATGCAGAATTCATGTGGATGGCAGCTGTCCAAGATGTCATGGAGGATCTGAGAGTTGTAGCCGTCATTTCCATTGTTCACCCGTTGCTCTGTAAGCTGGAGCACAATATCATGGTAGAGGCCAACGAGAGAACAGGTTACTGGCTCCCCAGGTGGATTGCAAAATTCTTTGGCCTTTTGGCTATTCTTTGTGGACACAATCACTGCGCTGCCGGCAGCGCACCCTAGTAGATTCAAAGCATATCTGGTATCCTCCCACCGGCGGGACACAAAGTCTTTATCATCATCTTGGAGGATGATCAGAGTCTTCTCATCCTCCAGGTGCTTGTTAATCATGTCCACTACCCCTTTATTAAGCATCTGACCTATAATCTCCCCAATGATATTGGATAGCTTTCTCTTGGTTTCATTGATAGCAGTAGCGACAGCACCACTAGCCTTAGCAGCCTCCCCAGAGATATCCTTCATTTTCTCCCTGGTTTGTTTGATAACAGTTTCAGCAGCAGTAGCAGTACTATTGGCGACTTGATCGTGGCCACTCTGCTGCTGCTGGATGCTGCCTGTGCCAGAGTTGCCTTCGAGTTGCTGCTGCTGCTGCTTGGGAAGAAGCTCCCATATGATGTTTAGTGTAATCCTGTGGTTGTTGATTATTTCTTTGATGTGATCCTCGCCCAGTGTAGTCGCAGTCGAGCTGGTGGAGGTGGAGGCTTCCTTGGCCTGTGGTTGGGGGTTGTTGCTCTCCGCGAACAGCTTCTTCAGGATATCCTTATATTGGGTAACATGGAGACATATCTGGGGCTTAGCCTTGACTTCTCGTTCCATATTACTAGTTGGCTTAGTCTCGACTTCTTGTTCCATGTGAGTTTTCAACCTGGAGGCAGTTTCCTCCATGGCCGCATCCCAGGATAGAGGCGAACCCGTGTCAGGAATTTTCTGCAGGAGCCGCAGTACATGCAGGAGTACGCCTAAACGTTTATCTGTCATGCTCGTGATCAAGTTCTTGGATGATCCTTCAAATTCGTTGCTGTCGACTTCTCCAATCTTCTTCAAGATATTTTGAATCTTTACATTGATATTTCCAATTTTAATCATACCCCAGATTTCGCCAATGAGATTGTTTTTGTACCGGTTAGCTCGCTGTCGAGGATCTGGATCCTGATCCTCGACCTTCTTGTTGTCTTGTACCACTTCTTCAGCTTGCTGCTGCATCTTCTCCTGCTCCTGGATCTCGCACTCACGCAGGATGTAGGCGAGAATCTCTGATGGTAGAAGCGGAAGATCCCATGGGAGGTGCAGATCTGGAAGATTGATCCACACCTTGCGCGTGAAATGGCTGATGGCCAAATTCAAAGACTCACGTGCAATGGCGCCGGCGTTCTCGGCATCATCCGGCGCAACAATGGCAGTGGATGCTATTGCCACCTCCTTGGTCTTGGATTGCAACTCTAGCCAGCTTGCTAGCTTCTCGGCGCAGTAGTCCTCCAGCAGAACACGAGGTTCTTCAAGGGCTATTCGACGGGGATTGGGACCATCAGTCCCTGCTGCTTCTGCCGCTTTATCCTCTTCGTCGTTGTCATCATCCTCCTCTTCTGCAGCCGCAAGCGCTGCAGTAGCATGGGACGGCCACAGCAGCATAGATGATGCCGCATCAGCAGTTCCTCCTCCTCCTCCTCCTGCTCCTGCTCCTACCGCGACCGCGTGGTTCCGTGGGATCTCCACACCGTACCGCAGCCGCCTCTTGCCGACGTCACGCGCCCGTTCCTTGAGCTCGCGCAGCCGGGTGGCTGCGCTGTGCTGGGCGACCATCTTGTGCACCAGCCAGTCAGCCCACCAGAGGTAGCGCCAGCGCCGGCCCCTGGCACGGTATACCGCGAGGTCACCGCGCCGGTGGTGGAGCTCGATAAAGTTGCTGCAGTCACGGGCGAGGTCACGAACCTGCTTCATCCACGTGCGCACCTGCTCGTCGTGCCCGCCAGCGGGACGAGCCGTCCTGGCCAGGTGCTCCAGGAAGCTCTGCATGCTCTCCATCTCCTCCTTGATGAACTCCATGTCGCTCCCGACATTGCTCAGCAGCAGTGCCTCGTTCCGGAGGAGGCCCAGCAGCGAGCTCACGGCGCCTGACGCGAGCTCAGCCATTGTTGCGCCGGCGTCTCTCACCGGCCGGCTAGTCGGTGTGCCTACACTCCCCACTCCAGCAGAGGTAGATAGGCTTAGATCGACTAGTTAATTTAGCTGAGCTAGCTAGCTGTTCGTTGTCCAATAGAGTGGATATGATGACCTAGGAGCCTAGCCAAATTAAAAGGTGCCATGCCAATGCATTATTGGATCTTGCATTGTGGGTGCGTGGAATGGATGACCGACCCTTTTGTTTTTCGGGCAACAACAATGGAGCATGACATGCTCGATAGTCCTACAACACAAATGCTTTTCTTTGCTTTGCCCTCAATGCTTTGCTTGTTACTCTTTGTTTCGGTTGAGATGGCAAGCATAGTACAATTCCTGTGAGGAATATGCAAATTCTTTGAGTGTTTCTTCAGTTAGTTAATTCAGAACTATGTCCGGATCCTTTACTTGATGCATATGTATCCTTTCTGCTGCCTTGCATGTCTGTTCTAGCATCTAATCCACTTTGTCTGACAAAAGGACAATCCATGAGCTGTTGTCCAACCTGACAACAGGATGCCTTGCCAAGTTGCAAGTGGCCAAGCTCACTATGTCCACATAATGTTAATTTCTTCTTAACAGACTACTGCTGCAATTGCGATTAAGTGGGTTTATTAACATTCACTTGTATGGAGTCCAGCAAAGAGAAAAAGAGAGAATGGTTAACAATTCTTAAGATTAATTTTCATAAGAGTGAGGTGTTTGTGTTTGGAGTCAGCAAAGAGAAAAAGAGAGAATGACAGACATTCATTATCTATCGTGATATCCAAGGGCACCACACTGTTGCAGTTCTGGCTGAATATTTGGAAATCTGGGAGATGGTTCAGGAAGTGGTTCTGCAACCTGAAGTGACTGATAAGCACAAGTGCAAATTTGAAGCCTCTGGAGATTTTTCTACTAAATCAGCGTATAGGGCCTTCTTCAATGGTGCTATCTTGTTCGAACCCTGCAGGCTGATTTGGGGCAGCTGGGCCCCCAGGAAGTGTGAATTCTTCCTTTGGCTAGTGGTTCATAACAGGTGTTGGACGACAGATAGGCTGGCCAGACAGGGTTTCCCAAATCCTGAGCATTGCCCTCTTTGTGACCAGGAGGACGAATCTATCCAGCATCTCTTATGTTACTGCGTTTTTTCACGACAGTTCTGGACTCTGGCATCTGCTGCTCTGTCATTTTGGACTTCCTGACATAGGTCCTCAACCAGACTCAACAAATTTCTTTGATTGGTGGCTTCAGGCCACCAACTCTTTCAACAAGGAAGTTAAACGGGGCTTCAACTTGCTGGTTTCTTTGGGTGCTTGGATTCTTTGGAAAGGTAGGAACGACAGGGTCTTCAATGGCATCTCACCCAATCTGAGTCGTGCCCTTCTCCTTGCAAGTGAGGAGGTTGATCTCTGGATTTTGGCCAGTGCCAAAGGCCTCAGAAGACTTAGAAGTCTGGTTGCTGTTCGCAATGGTGGTTAGAGGCTTTTGTAGTGTTTTTTTGGTCGTCTTTCGTTGTCTAGGTTTTCTCTGGAGTGGTTGTATTTGTAGGCTGGTTTTGTGTTTAGTGTTCCTTTTGGGTGTGTTGGTGTGAGTATGGGGTGGTGTTAAATCTGTTTTGTACTTCGGCATTTATGCCTCCTTTTTTCTCCTATCTTAATGCAATGATACGCAGCTCTTCTGCGTATTCCACGAAAAAAAAATCTATCATGATAAGAGTGGTTAACAGGTCTGGAGATTAATTTTCTTAAGAATGAGGTGTTTGTGTTTGGAGTCCAGCAAAGAGAAAAAGAGACAAACATGCTGAACTGTAACTTGGGGGATTTGCCTTTGAAGTACTTGGGGATAGCATCTGAATATGGGGGCTTTTGATCCCATAGTTCAGAAAATGTTCAAAAGGTTAGACCCATGGAAACGGAGAAATCTTACTTCTGGGGGCAGATTGGTCCTGACCAATTCCTGCTTAAGCAGTATTCCTATGTACTGCATGAGCTTCTATTGGCTGCAGGAAGGGGTTCATAAGAAGATGGGTGGTATAAGGGCTAATTTTCTTTGGTAAGAGAAGTTTAGGTATCACATGGCCAAATGAAAAATGGTTTCCAGGCCAAAAGACCAAGGGGGTCTAGGGATTATTAACACCAAGATAATGAATGAATGAATGCCTAATAGTAAAGTGTATTTGGAAAATACACCAAGAGCCTGATGAACTTTGGTTCAAATTAAGACTAAATATTTGGATGGTTGTAGCTTCTTCACTTCTAAGAGCAAAGGGGATGGACTAAACTGCAAATTTTGGCAAGACTGCTGGTTACATGAGGTACCTCTTAAGATTTCCTATGAGGATCTGTACAGGATGGTCAGAGATCCTGAGTGCTATGTATATGACTGCTGGGTGTAGGACTGGTACATTGACTTTTTAGAAGACAGTCTGTGCCTGAGTTTGAGAGGTGGAAGGCCTTAAAGGATGAACTAGCCAACGTTGTTTTAGATTCTGATTCCCATGATGTGGTTATCTAGGCTTTAGAGAAAAAGCTTTTCACTACCAAATCTCTATATAGGTTCCTCACTAATATGGGAGTTTCTAGCAGGATCGCTGGTTACATTTGGAAAAGTAGGATCCCTTTGAAGATTAAATTCTTTCTTTTTTTTTGCGAAAGAAGATTAAATTCTTTCTGTGTCAGATGTTTAACAACAAACTGCAGGTGTCACTAAGCTTGACGAGAAGGGGTTGGAATGGAGGTGATAAGTGTTGTATGTTGTTGGATATTATGGGCCTAGTCCATTTATTTAATAATATCTATTAAACTCTATGGTCCTTACGTGTGCATTAGTTTGTTTTGTAACGTATAGAATTTAACCGAGAGACGACTCTACTTAAATGCCTGATTGTTGACCAATCAATTTGAGAGGTTGATGAGGAGTCACCAGGGTGCCACGCGCGCGCCGCCGTCGCCGCTCGGCCCAAGCCCGTGCGCGTAGGCGTGGGCCTGGGCGTGGCGTGGCGAGGCAGGCGAGCGGACGGGTGGGCGAGGCCTTTAATTTTGCATCTCATTCCTTTCATGGTCTTGATTGAGAGAAGTTTCTGATAACTCGTGGTCTTGATTGAGAGGAGTTTCTGGTAACTCCCGTAACTCCTGTCCTTTTCCGTCTCCACCATCGCTTGATTGAGAGGAGTTACTGGAGTTTCTGCCGTAACTTCTGTCCGTTTTCGTGTCAACCATCGCAAAGATTCGCGACCTTTCTGTTCCGCCGCGCCTGGCCTTCCTTTTTCTGGCTTCTGCTTGCCTATAAGAGAACCCGCACCCTCTCAGTTCTCCTTAGAAGGAAAAACCACATCTAGTTGCGCAAGTCCTTTCCGTTCCATCTTCGGCGAGCACTAGAGATGGAAGAGTAGGCCTCCGTAACGTGTCTCCGTCGTGCGCTTCATCTACTCGGGTGAGGATGGGCGATTACGTTTTTGGGGAGTGTCGTTGGCGACACGACTACTCGCCGGTGATTCTGCGGCGGCGACTACACGACAATCTTCTCTACACTGCACCGAGCGGGACGACTACAACGGCAAAGCACCACCATGGCCTTTCCCGGTGCGCGCGGTTCTGCCGCAAGGTATAATCTCCTTCATCCTATTGTTAATTTGACTGTTAATATCATGATGTTCCTGGGTAGCACTTTGCTATTATCCAACATGCTTTGCTTGGATTATCATGTGAATAATCTTTTACTGGTACCATATATTACTGTACTCATCTTTGTTTCGATTATTGAGGATACACTGCTCACATCTGTGATGATTCACATAAATAAAATGATATTAGTTGTATGTTCTGTCTCCTTAATTTGCTTCTGCAAATTGATAGTCATCCTTTTAATATTTGTCATGAATTGTTTTTCTCAAATAATTGATGTTGTAATTATCCCTTTTATTGTGTCATTTTTATGGATTAAAATAACTGTGAAAATGCCTTATATTTCAACAATCTGCCTTATATTTCAACAATCCAAAAATGTAATTTCAGGCCATTTTCATTGGCTTTGTGGGCATGCTAAAGCCTACGCTGTTTAAGGGCACTCACTACAAGAGGTGGTGTGAGAAAGCCCTTCTGTGGTTGTCAGCCATGCACTGTGGTCATGTGCTCCAGGAGCAGCCTGCCGGTGAGAGATCCGAGCAGGATGAGGAGGCCTGGGGACATGCTGAGATCATGTGCAAGGCTGCACTATTGAGCATCATCCATGATTCGCTGGTTGATGCCTACATACCACTCCCGTCGGGCAGAGCTGTGTGGGAGGCTCTTGAGGCCCGGTACGGTCTTTCAGACGCTGGTTCTGAGCTGTATATTATGGAGCAGTTTCATGACTACAAGATGGTTGATAACCGTTCTATAGTCGAACAGGCTCATGAGGTACAGGGACTAGTGAAAGAATTAGAGCTGTACAGATGTCCTCGTCCTCTCCCTGACAGGTTTGTGGCAGGCTGCATTATTGCTAAGCTGCCACTTTCCTAGACTGATTTTGCTACTACCTTGAAGCACAAAAGGCAGCAGTTTAGTATTGCTGAACTTGTTGGCAGTCTTGATGTTGAGGACAAGGCTATAGCAAAGGATGTTAAGGGGAAGGGCAAGGGCAGGAATGGTGAGGCGACTACTAGTGCACATGTGGTGCAAAAGTTTCGTCCTAAACCACAGAAGAAGAAGCCCGAGCAGGAGCTTAAGCAGAAACCCACTACTTCCTTCAAGAAAGGTAATAACAAGAAGATGAGATTTGACAAGGCGAAGATGACTTGCTTCACCTCTGGGAACAATGGGCAGTTCTCGAGAGAGTGTCCTCAGGCTAAATGGAAGTCCCCACCAAAGGCGAAGACAGCTAACACCATTGAGACTGATGTAGGTGCTTCTGGGTATGGAAATTTATCTGCATTTTTAGTTTGTTCCTCACCTGATTGGTGGGTTGATACAGGTGCAAATATACATGTGTGTGCTGATAAGTCCTTGTTTTCCTTTTACCAGGTTAGGAGGAGTGGAGCCTTGCTGATGGGGAATGGTGCGCGTGTTGGTGTTCATGGTGTTGATACGGTGGATCTGAAGAACGTGCATCATGTCCCCTCCATAAGGAAAAATCTAATTAGTGGCTCTTTGCTATGCCGTGATGGCTTTAAACTTGTGTTTCAGTCTAATAAATGTGTAATGTCAAAGTATGGAACCTTTGTTGGAAAAGGCTATGAAAGCGGAGGCTTGTTCCGCTTGTCGCTAGTTGACACTTTACCTATTGCCGTGAACAATGTGGTTAATAACGTTAATGTTGAGATGAATGTTTGGCATTCTCGATTATGTCATGTTAATTTTGGCTGCATGTCTCGCTTAGCTAATTTAAATTTAATTCCTAAATTTGATGTTGCCAAAAATTCAAAGTGCCATACTTGCGTTGAGGCAAAACAACCTCACAAGCCTCACAAGGCTGCTGCGGCGAGAGAGTTGGCACCACTTGAACTCATCCATTCCAATATTTGTGAAATGAACGGAATTTTAACAAAAGGTGGTAAGAGATACTTCATATCGTTCATAGATGATTGCACTCGATACTGCTATGTGTACCTAATTAAAACAAAAGATGAGGCATTGCAATATTTTAAAACCTTTAAAGCTGAGGTTGAGAATCAACTTGAGAAGAAAATCAAAC
>Ga0182004_10001049_pt1 | contig 19355 bp, 12 predicted proteins | sample Sormic07211540_1_FD_120479 | JGI IMG/M metagenome (GOLD analysis project Ga0182004, IMG submission 120479) | Endophyte microbial communities from Sorghum bicolor roots, Mead, Nebraska, USA - 072115-40_1 MetaG | ecosystem: Host-associated > Plants > Roots > Unclassified | place: USA: Nebraska...
AAGAATATTAGAGAGTTAAATTATCTCAACTTTAATTAAAATTATAGAAACAATTACACAGATTTATAATATCAAATAGATATAATATAAAAATATAATTAATGAACAATGTAACGATACTAAGTTGACACTATAAACATTATTATATTACTATATAAATTTGGTCAATTTTGAGATGGTTTAACTCTCCAAGGTTTTTAAAATAACTTATAATTTAGGATAGAGGGAGTATTTATTTTGATGAGCAATGAGGGGACCAAGATATCCTAATTGTTCGCTTGAGTTTATTAGTCATATTTTTCTCTTACAATAAATCAGCTTACAATATTTTCTGCCATGCAATCAAACGAATAAGGTGGAGCCTGGTGGGTGGAGGTAGGGATGAAAACGGATCGGATACGGACGGATATCACCGATATCAAATTTGTTTTTATATTTGTGGTCGGATTCGAATCCGAATACGGATAATGTCAATCATGCCGGATAAGATATGATTGGATGTCGATATCATAAATATACGATTTAAATATTCGGATACGGATACGGTATCAGATGTTAAATATTCGGACTCAGATACAGACAGATCTAAACCTTTCTAAACGAATTCGGTCTCGAATACGGTCGGAAAATATCCGTACCATTTTCATCCCTAGGTGGAGAGTCATAGACCCCAGAGTTCGGCATGGCGCTAATTATAGTCAGCAGGAGAAAAGAGGAGAGTAATTAGATCGAACAATTGATCTGACAAGAAGAGCTCATAGGAACACGGCATTGCGAGAGGATCGCTCTCATCTTGCAGGCGGCCACCAGACGTTCAACACTAGGAGTTAGCCCTCATAACACCAGGTCTAGTGTACCCAACCTGCTTATTTGTTATTTTCGTTTTCTATGTAAGGCCTTGCCTTCTGTGCAAGTTTGTTGGAACCACGGTCTGTATACTTTCTTCATACCTATAAAGAAAGTTATCTCTATTATAATTGAAATTTTCTCCAGACAAAATTCACCTGCAAGATCAACGACTCACAACGACTCACAGCACATGTCCTACAGATTTGTCGGCCCAGATTAGAAGTATGATCACGACCTTACACACGCACACCTCCGCCAATCGCAAAAAGGCCGCAACACACGCACGTCCGTCATCCTGTCGGCCTCCTCCAGAATCCGGCGTCTCCTCCTGTGGCCACGATCGACCTGGTCGGTGTTGAGATAGGATCCCTGGAGCTCAGCGCTATGCACACACCGGCGCGCCAGGATATACGCCCTTGACCTCACGTTGTCTGCGGCTCGATCATGGCGTGCTGGCCCAGCTAGGGAGATCGCGGTGATCGTCGGGCGGCCGGCACCTCCGCGTGCTACCGATCCACGCAGGCCTCCTCTGCCACGGGCGGTAGTCGACGCGGTTTTGCACCTGGCCATGGTCACGGCGCTCGGCTTCCTCTTGATCCGGTACCTCAAGCTGCTCGTCCTCGAGGCGGGCGTGCTGCTCTGCCACCCGGCCGCGCGTAGATCCTGGCTGGACCAGCATGCCGTGATCGCGCCGCAGACAGAGGTCAAGGGCAGAGGCATGTCGCCGCAAATGCGTGGTTAGGTTCGTCCTCTACATCCACCCCAAACGCGCGGGGGTTCAGCGGCGGCTGGAACGAGTAGACTGATATGAAGGTTGGAGCTGTTGTCAGCGTCGGCGAGCAACTACCACGGATCGAAGTGGAAGAACATCCACCACGCCGGCGCGCGGTCTTCGGGAACCCTAAAGGTTGCACTGCCGATCGCGATCCATTTTTGTACATGCCCTGCACAAGGCTTGCCAGGACGGATCGCGGGGATGAGGGCAGTTCCTGCCCATAGCAAAGCCAAAAATACAGGTGAGCAATTCATTTAGGAAACGAATTTAATCTGATGCTGCACTGCTGCTCGCTACGGTACTTGATTTCCTTTTCACTATGACACTATCCTAGCTGAATGAGAAGAATTACAAGAAGACTGAGTTTAAACATAAGGTATCTGATTATCATTCTACTAATGAAGAGAGTGCATTAAAAAAACTAAGAAACATCATCGATTAACTTGCTTCCTCTAGCTCTGATATTGTACTGCAGATTATGAGAAGGAGGCAAATAAAAAAGCTGGTGAAAGAAAGCAGTAGCTCAACAGGTGATCCATGTGTGTGTTCTGCATTTTTTTCTTTCGTTCTTCTATTCGCTGCTCCTAAACAAAAAAGAATGTTTCTACATGAATCAATTTAAGCCCCCAAAGCAGCATCATCTAATTTCTCATTACAGTTTTAACAACATGAGATTGCCCTGGAACTTCAAAGAGAACCTTTTGTGAGTTATTTTTATTTCTTGTGCTGATCATATAGGTAGACTATAGAGAGGATCAGGCACAACCATGGCATGAAATAAAAGCCGCTAAACCCAAGGTAACCTTCAGAGATCTAAATTATAGTTGTTAGGAATTTTCTAATTAAATATACTGAATTCTCACTTTGATCTTATTTGCAGTGTCTCACTTTAAATTCTCACTTTGATCCTATTTTTTGTAAACAAGGAAAATATCCAACCAGCTGCAGATGGGGATCATAGCCATGGTGGGTGGCAGTACCACGACAACCATGATAGGAAGTAGAATATCTATGGCTAGTGGTAAATATCAACTACATAATCTGCTTTTTATTTATGTGAAAGAGCCAATTTATCTTAATCTTTGCAGAGATCATAGCCATGGTGGCCTTGTCATAGAAACCACGATAGAAAGTAGACTAACTTTGTGCAGCAGTAAATGTCAAATATAGAACTTCATGCTTCTTATGTCACCAAGTTTCTTTTTTTGTTAATATCTCTACTACTATGACTGACCTCATAAAAAATGGTACTCTACACAGATATTCTAACACTCGTTGGAGAAAATAAACATGCAAGAACGAAGAGAAGAGCTGAGATGACCATAGAATAGTTAGAAACAAACATTCCTGATTGGAATTGATTGTGTTTAATAACATTCCCCAGAGATAGCCGTAGCGTTAGCACGGGCATTATACTAGTTTTAGATAAGTTTTGAGTCAAATATTAGGAATATACAAAATAACTTTGTTGTTGAGTTTAGAAATATGAAAAACATATAAATAAATTTGTCTTGAAAAACACTTTTATAAAAAATATACCTATACCACTTTTTTGATAAAATATTTTTATAAAACCAACAAGCCAAAGTTAGTGTTAAAAAAATGAGTCAAAGTTAGGATTTAGAGACCGTATCATTGTCCTAATAAATCTTAGAATAGTATAGATGGAGTACAATATAGCCCTTCTTCAGATAAATCAATTTTTAGAATCCGTGTCTAAGTTTGACTGACTTTATGAATAGAATAACAACATATATGACACAAAATAAGCATCTCATAAAAATATATTTTATAGTAAATCTAATAGTATACTAATTTAATACCATAAATTTTAATGTTTTATTGTAAAAATTTGGTTAAAATTTAAAAATTTTGGCTTAAAGACAACTCTCTATTTTATTCCGGGACGAGAGCGAGTATACGTATCTGTATTCATACGCGTCATTGCCTTTTAGTATCTTATAATCAAAAGAAAAATATCATGAAAATTTGGAAGTCAGCAAGATAGCATCCAAGGCGCACCAAGGCACGGGAGCGGTGGCGGCAAGTCCCTTTCTCGTCTTCTCGCGGGAGCGGTGGCGGCGGCATCCACCATCCAAGGCGCGGCCGCCGTGCGTGGCTCCGTCCAAGCGACCAGGCGTGGCCGCAACTCGCGCGCGAGTCGCGGCGACGGCATCCAATCCAAGCGAGGCAAAGAAATAAAGCGAAAAAGTTTAAACGGGTACACAGGAGATCCAGCGAAATGGCGGCGCCGCCGCCGTCATATCCAGCGGCCTTGAAGCCGGAGATCGGCCCTGACGGCCTCGCTCGAGATTCTCCCGTAATCGCCTACACCGAGAAGGTTCGCATCCCGGCACACTCCCTCGCCCCCTCCCTAGACGCGTTCTTGGTTCATCAATGGTTCAGTGTTTGTTGGGTTTCGGGTTTCTTACTAGTCGGGTGGCTTGTTCGCAGGTCATTTTGGAGGAGCAGCTGCAGCTGAAGAAGTAAGCCATTCCTCTGTTCCCCTAGTTTTAGATTCTGTTGTGCAAAATCGTGGATCTACATCAGCCCCTTTCATTTATGTGGTCAGACATTTTGAACATTTGCAAATCGATGGGTGTACACCGCACACGAGTTAAATTTGCAGCAGTATCAAGAGGAACCGGGTGATACCTCCGTGTTGCTGCAGAAAATTCTAAGATTTTTGTGTTAAATAATACTGATACACGGTCTTGTGAAACCAGATTAAAGAAAGACTTGAATTCGGCACATCAGAAGCATGACTGCATGAGAAAATTAGAGGATATAACTAATAGTTTTATACGCCCTTCTAAATTGTATCTAAATATTTAGATACCTTTACCTTGCATTTGAACTACATTAGAAAGGTTAGTCAATGGTGCTTTTGTAAATAATAGAACCTGCAATTACATCAACAATACCAGGACCTTAATTCTAGCATGATGCAACTGAATTGATGCATTAAGAAGAGTATCGAACACATAGTGCCCAGGAATGGAATTATGGATCTTGGACTGAAATTTTTGGTCTGCAGATATGCCCACCTACCATGGTATTTGTGGCGATAAATAAAATGATGGGAGTAGGGACAGAATCACAAATATGTAGCTATATAGGCATGAAATAGTGCAACACTTGGAGCACCTGTATATTGGGCCTTACTACTAGAGAAGGCTTGGGGTGGATGCCTCTGGATCATGGTAGCTGCAACCAGTTGGTGCCTTGACTGCTCATCTGCAGCTTTCGGAGGGGGGTATATTAATGTATCAATTGACTGTTCAGCTCCCTTGACACTGCGTTGATGACATGGGATGGTGAGAGAAGGAGTTAGAATTTGTGGTAGTGGGAAATGACTTGTTTAGTGGACGATGAAATTGTTTGAGCAAAGAGGGTTGAATAAAGGGACATGGTGGGAAACTGCGTCAAGGGCATTAGTGGCATTCCTGTTACAATAGGAATTAATTAACGCAATCAATAACTGTAAAACGGATGGATGATAGAAATCAAGCCAAATGAATAAATCAGATGGCCTAAACTTCTTGGGCAGCATGGCTCATTCTGATGGCAGCCTTATAGCAATAAAAGATTGCTGGTGGTCTCCAACTATCCATCTATATAGGTATATAAGATGAACTAATCCAAGTGCACAAGCCTCTGTTGAATTATCCTCTCCTGATGTGACCAATTATATCACAGAAATAAGAGATAATCAGATAAATCAGAAGCATATGCTCCTCACACCTTTACAATAAAAGGAACATGTGTAGAAGTCCACAATATAGTGTGAGTACAGTGAAGGAGTGGGGTCAGATTGGGACCTAATTAACATGTTGAACTGCTCAAAATACTCAAAAGTGCTATAACTGCCATTACCATGAAGTCGATTAGGAAAAAAAAGCACAATTGGGGGCATTGAAGAACCGTTAATCCTAAGGTTCTCTGTAACAGGCTATTGTCCAATCTATGGTTTCATGTAAAATTAGCAGTTCCTTATGGGCATCTATTCTCAATTTGTATTTATTTGCTAATCCTGATATGCAGTTTTGATTCATAATGAGTTCTAGTAGCATTACTTCTACAAACATACATTATACATTTGGTTCAGTAACTTCTTGAACAGTTGCCGATTGAGGTGCAGTTGCAACTGGTGCAGCTTGTGCAGCCTCTTGTAGTTGAGCCTGTGTATTTGCCACCAGCTTCTTGGCATCATCTGAAAAGGTTGTTTCATCACACAACTTAAACAACAGCAAAACCCAAGTCAGTAATTGTACCTTTTGCTTACCAGTCATCAATGTCGAGGGGTAGGTGTTCTCTATATACAGATCATCCTTAAAGGTTTCGAAGCAACCATTTCCATGAAGCAAGTGTTTCTACAGTTCTACCTCAACAACGGCCATATTGATAAGATAGATAGTCATTTGAATCCATACACACAACTGTCAAAAGCTGGTCTCAATACTTGATCTTAATATGGCACCAATGATGGCATATTATGGGCTTAGAACCAGTCAAAAAACCCCTCTTGCAGGCATCAATAGACATGTACCAGGAACTGAAAAGGTTGCCAGCAAGATTAATGTACAATGATCTCCCAGGATTACTTCTCCTTATGCCTTAGCTCATGACCATAGTCCCAAAGTTGTTGTACCGCCGCACATCATCTCCATGTACGACCTTCAAGTTCGGTCTTCTAGCTCTTGGCAACATGCTCTTGGAGGGTGCCAAGTTCTAATCTTTTGAGCTAGCTGGCTGTACTCATCATTATTTCTGAAGGAGTCAATGTATTTAGCAGCCAGCTCATTAGAAGTGCATCTCCTCCATACCCACTCTTTCTGGCATTTGTATACCCCATAATATGTCTTCACCACAAAGCACTTTGCCTTGCTATCCATAGAAGCATATAGGCTGTCTTGCATGGATTCTTAAGGTCAACCACATACCCCGTATTGGATATATGTGTCCATAGATACGTGTAGGATACGGCATGGAGTATCCGGAAAAATAAATCAGAGATTTTTTTATATGTGAGTGGAGACTGTTTTGAGTCCAGTAGGTCTACTATATAGCACTATCAACACACACTTCCTTGTGTTTCCCAAATCCTCGACTCAAATGTGCACCATGCTCTGGCAAACCAGCTACACCACAAGCACACCACTACCGCTCACTCAATTTCCTGCTCGCCTACCTGTCCCTCCCTGCGAGGAGATGCAGTGCTGATGGCATGCTCCAGCAAGCAGCAGCTGCGGCGACACATGCCACTAGCAAGGTGTATGCTGTCCATTTGCAGACGCTTCGCGCACACAGCACTGTGACGAGCTTCACCACCCTGCCAATGATAAGTCGGCGGCAGGCCGGTAATGAGTTAGCGGTTATTTCTTCTCTATATCCTCTCCTCTCGTGTAGCCTCTTCCTCCCCTGTTCCCTATGTCAAATTAAACTATATACTCTTTGCTTGAAGCAGTGTTGAATTATTCTCGACTGGAACTGGAATTGACAGGGGAAAGGAATTGAATCAGCGGTACTCATCTCCAAGCCTAAAGCCTCACCATCCAAGTAAAAAGTGATGTACACTGTTTGGATCATAGGACGAATATTGTAATCTGAATTATTCATTCAATTATTATAATCTGGATTCTGATTATAATAATCAGCAGTGTTTGGATCGTTGGATTATTTGTGGTGGATTATTGTTGGTTAAAGTGACAATACCTATCCATATCCACCCCTTTAGTATTGGCCATTATTAGGTGCGGACGGATCTGGTGGAGGGGTACGTTGGTCACAAAGTTCATAAAGCCTAGGCGCTGATTAGTTGCAAGTCGGAGGGTGTCCACCTGGCCTAAGGGGGTAGGCGGACCCCTAGGCTGCGGCAGCTTGTCGGCAGCTCTGGTGGGGGAGGAGGAGGCGCGTGCGGGTGGCAGCGGGTGCGAGTGGTGGCGGCAGGCGCGTGTGGAGGGGGGATAGGCGATGTCCCTCTAGATCCAGAGTCACATTGCATGAGGGAGGGTGCCGCGCCGCTTGATCCATTGCAGCGCGGTCTCCTTGTCCTCCCTCCACCTTTGGTCCTGTCCTCGCCCTTCCCACGCGGCACAGCAGTAGACCCTGGACGAGAGCTGCTCGAGCATCCCAAGGAGGCCTGTGAAGGGACGCGGTGGCAGGAGCGCCTGCACCTCCGACGCCGGGGAGGGAGGGAGGGCTCAGGACGGCTTAGAAGATAAGGATGATAGGGCGGTTTTATGATTTGGCCCCTTACTTTTGTAAAAACCCCTAGAAACTTCCTTACTCTGATTCTCTTAACCGATTTCTTACATTTTGCCCCATAGAAGTTCTATTTTTCTCACAAGAAACTATGAGATATACTTTTATTTGTTATTTTTCCTCTCATAACCTCCTCGCTGGTACTGTAGCAACAATAATTACACACACATGTTAGTGTTTAGTTCATAGTTAGTCACTTACATATACATAGTATATAGATTTATATATAGCTAGTCTCTTATTTCTTCTTTTACTTAAGGTAATTTAAGGTAATATATACGTATGTGTATAAAAATTAAAACGCCTAGAAAAACGCCTTGAAACGCCTAGGCTCTAGGCTATGGGTCAGCGCCTAGAAACAGCCTAGCGCCTTCTTGAACTTTGGTTGGTCATTAAGTGCTTACTATTTCCAATTATGTTAGTCTCAGTTGGATTATAATAATTCATCCTATGATCCAACCTATTTGGATCACAATCAGATGATTTCAGCTGATTTATTATAATCCTAATAGGATCCAAAGTAGCCTTTAGTTTAATCCTCCCATGATTTGACAAGTTCTACTTCTGCAGTAAGCGCTTATATGTTCTCAATTCTCATTTGGATTTTGCAAGCTTGGAAGGGGATGCTTGGTACACCTAGCTGTCGGAGTGTTGGCTAAATGGAAGTATGGATTTATGGAAGAGATGGGCAGAACAGCACAAATGCAAGAATCCAAGGCAATTTCAAGTTCTTGCTAGTGTGTTACTGCTTTTAGAATTTTATATTAATTATTTATTAAAAAATACTAAAATGTATCTGCATGTCATTTTCTTTAGAAAATGTTGTATCTGTGTATTTTTATCTGCCCCATACCATATGCGTATCTGTATCCATGCCGCATAGCATGCAGGTTCCATGGGCAGCCCTCTGCACGGTTAAACCTGAACCTGGTCTTGTCATTCCTGTCTTGTCCTTTCTATGCTTTTGTACAGTTGGAAACACAAGTCCAATAGAGAAAGTTGGACTATTCAATATTCATATCTTTCCTGACCTTAGCCTACCTTCCTCTTCCATATCTGATTCAGGAAGTACAAGACCTTTATCATCTATCTCATCTTCATCATATGCTCGTACTGGTCTGCTTGTTTCAGATGCCTTTTGCTTCCTTTGGCTTTATTGTCCCCTTTGAGCTCTTCTACAGTTATATCCATATTGTCCTCCAACAAATCATCATCTCCATCATCTCTCATTGTCAATGTCTACAGAATCCTCATCAGCCCCCCTCACCACTTTTGGGTCAGTATCTTTGCCTTGCCTGCAATGCATTGCTCAAATTTTGTGTTCCTAGTGTAAAACACAGGCAGCTTCTCACCAGGTTTCCTGTTCACTTAATGCACTTTCTTGAGGATAATCACCTTAGGGCACTCAGATAGGATTGGCAACTATGGCATCCTAGTCAAGACATGCAATATTGTCCTCATGATCAAAATAAGCTACCAGATTATTAAAAATTTCAAGAACAGAGACCATAATATTGGTATCATGATCAGAAGCAACCTTCAAACTATTTTGTAGCGCCTTCCCTGGTAACCAATAAACCTTCATGCTTGGGTTACTCTCATATCCTAGCTGCTGGTGAAGTCCTCAAAGCACAGAGGCATTCAAGTATCTGAATTAATCCAGTCAAACTAGTCATTTTTCTCAACCATAAAAGACCTGAAACTAACGAAAAATCCTTCATGGTGAATGTCAACTAGGATTTCCTCTCTACAAAACCCTAATAATTCGAACAAGATTGACCAAATTCCACCACAATAGATGCCAGAATCAAGCTTTCCTAGCACAACCAACACCTATAACTCTATTTTGACTAAAAACCCTAGGAATTACACGGCGAGAGCAAAGATGAACTCACCATACACGGCACAGGTCTTTTTTCCCTCACAATCTCACCACCATCCTTCCAAGTGTCGATGGTGGACTGCTCCAGCTTTGATTGATTCCCTCTGTACTGTTCTCCTTGCACCAACAGGTCTGCAAGCCACTGATCGCCAGCTGCCAGTGTTGGGATTGACAAAGAACAGGAGACCGGGGAAGAACGAGTTCTTTTGCAATTTTTACAACGCGCTCGGTGTGCCCTTTCCACGTATATGCTCCATAGTGGCAAGGCCATGTATGCATGTTGCACACATCGCCACCTGTTTGTATGACAGTGAGAGCCGAACAGTGATTATGGGTTTAAAACTCCATTTTGTGAGTTCCTGGGCCAACTTGATACACTGTGACAAGTTTATGGACTGGCCATGGACTTTACTCATTATATAGGCTAATGCCCAAATTGCTTCTGTACAACCTCTTACTGTGTCTTTGTGTATTTCTCTGTTCAGTCGTGCTTTCCTAGAAAGCTTACTTGGGTCTTGGAACATTGGAATTTGAGGCATCAGTCTTCAGAGCCACATCTTTGTTGCGGGCATGGTCACATGGTTATGTTTCTTGACATTGTAACAATTTCTGGGGAACATTTATTTTCTGAAATCAGGAACTGATAACTGAAGAATATTGACCGATGTATGATTAATCATGTATTATATGGTGCATATGCCCATATTCATCTTTCTTTCTTAATAAGTTCAAACTTATGTGGTGTATCATCAATTCACCATGAATTTAACTCATTTATAATTTCTCTATTTCTCAGATACATTCAGGAGAACTATTCCAAAATTCGTGACGTAGAAAAGGAGTTAGAGAGTCTTACTTTAGAAATGAAACTGACAGCTGGGCCAAAGAAAGCAGGTATGTTACATGTTTTCCAATAGCACATATAGTTCACCTTCTATGGACAGAACATCTTATCTTCAGTAGAATCAGTACCTTTGATTCACCTACTATAATAATTTATATAGAAAGTGTTAATGTATATAGGAATATATGGTCTTCACCTTTTGTGGCCCATGTAGGCCTTATGGCCCTTTTGGTCCATAATCTGTATTCTGTATACTTGTCACCTAGACTGAGTGTAATTGTAGACAAGTCATTCTTCTCTAACATGGTAACAGAGCCAACCAATTCCAGCCACCGTAGCTCCCATGCCTCACCGCAGGATGTTGCCTCTCCTCGCCGGTGAGCCTGCTACCCTCCCTAACTTCTGAATGCGGCGTTGCCCACTTGCCCTCCCTTGTGCCATGCGCAGGCTCTTCTTTCTCCACTCATTGTGGGGGCTGGGGGCCATGCCTCTCCTCTCTGTCGCCAGTTGAGGCGGTGCCCCAGTGTGGCTCTGCATCCTCTGCGTCCCCGGTTGAAGCGGGGCTCCTCCCCCTTTCCTTCTTCCATTCCATCCGACTCAGCACCTGCTGAAGGGGGTGCCCGTGTTGCTGTGCCAGTCTGCTCTCCATCGACAACTTCTTCCATGGCCCACCAACTTCTACTGGTGGTGTTGTGCCATCACCCAGTTCTGCACCAATTTCGTTTGGTTCACCTGTCCTGGATGTGAAGCTTACTGGTCAAAATTACAGGGAATGGGCTTTCTCCCTCAAAGTGCTGCTTGTTGGCAGATGCCGGCAGCACTGCACAGGTGTTCACTACTTGCTCTCAGTCTCTCACGCACACGCACTACACTTGGGGCTGGGCAGAGGTAGGAGAGGAGAGGGTGAGCACAGAACACACACACACAAGCACCAGCAAGTGCTGCTGTACTGAACTAGGATCGACAGTAGTATATGCAGCTGTTAGGCTGCTGCTGCACTACACTTTGATAGAGATGGTGGAGGCTGATTGTGGCTGCTGTGATTTGTGGCTTGTTGGTGTTTTCTACCTCATATTTATACCTGAAAGAGAGCACATAAAACAACCCTAGTGGCTTTCTTACAACCTAAGAAAAAACCTTGACTTGCAGTCTAAGACTTACTGAAGCTTGACTGTCCTAGGGCTGCTATTCAGCCTACTGGATGTTCCTATGCTCTTGCAAGGATATTACACTGTAATTGCTTGCAGGCTTCTGTGCAAGGCCAACAGTAGATTAGGCAAAGAATTGACCTATTGTCAACCCTTTGCCGCAGCAAAACAAGCAGGGCAAGCAGCAGATTATCTTGCAATCCTTCTCCTAATCCTGCTGCTACTCCTTGAGCCTGAGATCCATCATTCCAGTTTTGTTCCTCAGCTCCAGGAACCGAAGATGCCCAAGAGGTTTGGTGAGGATGTCTACAAGCTGTCGACCTGTCTTGACGAACTCGAGGATGATTTGTCCTCCATTGACACAATCACGAAGGAAGTGATACTTGATGTTGATTTGTTTGCTCCAGTAATGGAGGATAGGGTCTTGGTGAGAGCGATGGTGGGCTGGTTGTCCACCATCAGTGCTCGGACAGCAGCTGGCGCAGCCAAACTCCTTGGCATGCCGCTGTGGCCGCTGCAGTGTACTCCGCCTCGCATGTCAAAGTGCCACCACCTTCTGCTTCTAAAACTGCCAGGCCACAGGGGACGAACCGAGGAAGAAGAACACACTGGAGGTGCTCTTTTGCCCGTTGACGTCGCTTGCCATGTCGCTGCCGCTGAAGCCCCGCATCTCCCCTCCATCATTCTTGTGGAAGACGACTCCCTGATCAGCTGTCCCCTTGATTTAGCGCAACAAATGCTTCACCGTGGTACACTATGCAGTTCATATTTTCACTCAATTTGTTAATGCACCTATCATAGTTCACTATGCTCATTTGCTTCGTGTCTTGTGGTATGTGAGGGGACAATCTCCCGCCAACTCTTTTATGCCACATCTAGCCAGCCAATGCTACATGCTTATTCTGATGCTATATGGGCTAGTGATCATGTTGATCGTTGATAATATTATTGGATATTGTATTTTTCTTGGTGCCTCACCAATTGCATGCAAGTCTAAGTGGCAATCCGCGGTTTCTCAGTCTAGTACAGAAGCTGAACTATGAGCTCTTGCCACCACAACAGAAATTATTTGGCTCTGTTGGTTTTTGCTGATTTTGGGTTTACTTGTGTTGATCCTACTATTCTCCGCTGTGACAACACTAGTGCTATTCAAGTTGCCAACAATCCTGTCAAGCATGAGCTCACTAAGCACATTGGTGTTGGTGCCTCCTTTATACCATTCCATTGCCAGAAATCTACTATTGATTTTCAGTACACAACTTCCAAACTTCAGCTTGCAGATTTCTCCACCAAGGCCCAGACTTGAGAACAACATCAATTTCATATACTCAAACTAAACATGTTTGAATCATATTCTTCTCAGCCACCTTTAGTTTGAGAGAGAGAGGGGGGTGGGGGTAGTTAATGTATATAGACACATATAGTCTTCTCCTTTTCTGGCCCATGGAGGCCTTTTTTTTTGACGAGTTGCCCATGGAGGCCTTATGTACTCTGTATACTTGTAACTTCTCTAACAGAGAGCAGTCTCATCTTCTTACTTGTTCCTACTTTTTTTTTGCTCTTATTGTCCAGCACTTGAGCACCTGAGGAAGAAGATTGAAATATCAACAGAGAAAATACGTTTAGCTAAGGTGAAAGAGGAACAGGCAAAAAAGGTTGGATATTTGTACTTGGGCTTTGATATTAATGATTTTAATTATTTGTGTTATTTGATGCAATTGACTTAGTATCATAAAGATTCTGTTCTTTACCATTTCTATTTACAACTTACCCATGTTTTGAATGTAATAAAGGTGCAGATTTCTTTCCAAGGATATAGGTTAATTTCTCATTGCTGAAATAGCACTTTAAGGCAAAGCCTAATTGTAAGATTAGGCACAAAGATAGTAGATTGATTATTAGGGATATGAGTTGGCTAGCCTCCGTTCTTCTTAATATATGATGTGCAGTTGCGCAGTTCTCCTGCATGTTTGATAAAAATTGCTAACCCATGCGATTTCATGGTCTAGTATATAATTTTAAGGAGAACTATTTAGTTTTGGGTGCTTATCTAATAAAAAATAAACCATCTCCTTGATCTATATCTCTCTCCCAGTTCTACAATAACAAATTGATGCATACATGCAACATCAAAGGTTGGCTCCTCTAAAATAGGATTTTGTAGCCAAAGACATCTAAAGTTCCCTTTTTAGTTTGCTATGTATTATGGCTTTGAGGATACGTCTTAGGTCCTATTTTCTCTGTCTTTTGCAGATCGGATTGTATTTTTCCATGGCCAGATATTTGTCTTCTATTTTTCCAAATAGGATTGGGATTCCCTATTTGCCAATTTGTTTTGAGAAAAATGATTTTGGAACATGCTGTTTCATATATTGTTTATAATCGTATTGATGTCAGGTTTTATCTTCCTTTTTGTGCAGAGAGCTGCAGGACTCCCTATATTCTACTTTTTAACAAGTCTATTCGCTAATTTATTTCTTGCCAAAAAATTTTATGTAGATTGTTTTTGGACACACTGTTTCTTTTTTTTATTGAATTAATACTTATTATTTTTCCTTTACATAGATTAGTTTGGGGACAACTTTTCTTTCTTAAACTGGATTGGTGCTTTTACCAAGTTTGGTTATCTGAAATCTCATGGACTCTTTCTTTTAATATAACTGTTATCATTCAGTCCAATAAATAGATGGCAGATGTTTTTCTTTCTTGAACATGATAGTTTTTTTTTTCTAAAGTGGTTTGTGCTTTTAACAAATACTTTCACTTTGTTTGGTTACCTGAATTCACATGGACCCTTAGTTTCTTTTAATCTAGATAATGGATGCCTGTGAAAACACTGAATAATTTGCCATCCTTATGATATGAATGGTGCATGATTTGCCATTCTAGCCCACTTTTGTTGACTCTGATAATCCAAAATGTCAGTGACATGTAACTGACACTCTGTAAGAATGGCAAAAGAATAATTGCCAAATAATGGGGATAAAGTTTGTCTTTATGTTCATGTCTCCATATTTGTTTTTCCATTCCTATATCCTATATACTCCCTCCGTCCCAAAATGAATGTACTTCTGGGATGTTTTGGGGAGATCAATGCTACTTAGAAATTACGTATATATCCCTATCAACTGTTGTTTTTTTTTCTCTCTCAAACAGTCAGGAGAGCTGTGTATCATTATATTAATTAAGAAGAAAATGGGCTCAAGAACCCATACAACACAACCCACTAGGATTGTAAACAGTTGCGCCCTTAACAAGAGTTGGAGACGACCACTTCCACAAGCAGCCCCTGGGCAAGGAGGTGATTGATGCCTCTTACCCCAGCAAAACCCCAAATTCACGCTCTTCACTAGCAAGCAAAAGTGCTCTAGCTAGGTTAGGAGTTTCACCATCAAACACAAGGATTATGAGTATTCCACAATGTCCAGGCCCCTAAGAGGATGATGGAACTGAAACACTTTCTTAAGTGATCAGGCACCCTCCTTGAGCTGCTGTTCCACTAATCATCCAAGGAGATCTCCCTCCTTGAGGTTCTGTCCCACCAATCATCAAAGGAGATCTCATCGGATAGGAGAGTGAGATTGTAAGCCGACTCGGCATAGAAGGAAAAACCAAAATTCTCGTGTGAAGACATGTGTGTTGACAGCAAGTGGTTAATATATTTCTCCTCTTTGTCACAAAGGGGGCAATAGGAAGGGTGAGGAAGCCCCCTCCATGCCAACTGATCAGCTGTCCAACACCTTTCACGGACCACTAGCCACATGAAAAGACATTTCCCAGGCGCCCAATTTTTCCAAATCCTCTCATAAGGATTGAAGATTACCGTACCAAGAAACAGGCTTTCATAGAGGCGGATTTTGGTGAATAATGCCCATCACCATAGAACCTCCAAACATGAGTGTCTTCCACCTCTGGCTCTGGTTGTAGTACTCATGAGATGAGAAGCCAAAGGGCGAAATGCTGTGTGAAAAATTCAGCAGGGCAGATAAGATGTCCTGAATATCCCTAACACAGGTAAGGTCAGCTAAAGCTTCAAGAACTGTTCTGTTGTTCCTTTTCCTTTTGGAAACTAATGTCGAGATTTGAGGGGCAAGATCAGCTTTGCTCTGGCCGCAAATCCACCTGTGGATCCAAAACAAAGTTGCAACCCCATAACCAATCCCTGAAACCACAGTAATAGAAAAAAAGTGCTTGGAAACACTTATGGACTGGCACATGAAAATTTTTCCAAGGACGAGTAGGATCTGTTTTCGTCAGCCACAACCATCTCAACCGAAGAGCCCAGCCAAAGATTTTGGAGATCAGAAATTCCAAGACCACCAAGCTCTTTGGGGAGGCACACTTTGGTCCATGCCACTAGGCAGTTGCCACCCTTGGCCTCTTTCCTTCCTCTTCGCAAAATTCCTCTTCTTAATCAGCCAATAGCCTTGATGGTCCAGGGAGGAAGATCAATGGCCATAGCAATATAGACCACCGTAGATGTACATGCTGCACCAGTATACGCCACCCTTCTTTTAGTTAACAATAAAGGGCTGAGCTGGGCCTTTGTCAATTTCCTCAAAGAAAGGGGGACTCTGAGGTACTTAAAAGGAGATGATCCTGAATAAATGTCATGTCATTCTCTGAACACTGTATGGGGAACACATTACTTTTCTGCACATTTGTTTTCTGACCTGAAGCTTCTCCAAATAAATTGAGGATGTCAAGAGAAAGATTAATATTAGTGGCAAGCGGCTGGTGGAAAAGGACATATACGCATAAATGGAGATTTGGTGGGCGCTGCAGCAAGCTGTTCTATCCGGCTTTAAAAATCATGTGGCTCAGCACATCCATCACTAGGATAAAGAGCATTGACGCGGAATAATTATACTTTGGAAATGGAAAAAGTAGTAAAGCTTACTGAAGCTACGTGTCCATGATCTAAAAGTGTATTTATTTTGTAGGACAAATTCTAAATGCTAGAAGTACATCACTTATTTCGGGACTGAGGGAGTAATGTCTCATGTAGATGATCAGACCTCTACTGTTTCTCTATTTTTTCTTTGTAAATACTTGTGTTTCTCTTTCATTCACATGTCGCTAATAATTGTAAGTTATGTTGTCTGCTATTTTTTACTATGTGTTTGGTATTCTAGGCCTGGGAAGTTGCTGCACAAGTTGTTAAAGACGAAGAGGATGCTAAGCAGAAGCTATGTGATGACTTGAACCATCTAGTATGCTTTCAATTTTTCTTTTATGAATATATGTCTATCATTTCACCATATGTTCTTAAGATCTTTTTTTTCTTTTGTTTAACTAGGTCCAGGAGAGTGCTGCTTCCCAATATGCAAGATTAGAGGAGCTGAAGAAACGTTTAGAATCTCTAAATCCCAGCAGGGATTCTGTCAGTGCTTCAGTAAGTGAATAACCCCAAGGCCAAAGATCTGATGTTTTAGTCTTTGAAATTATTTATTTCTCACTGTCATTATTTCTGCTTTATTGTTAACAGGAACTAGTCTTATTTACTTATATGTTTCCTGTTTTTTAGTAGACATTAGTTCTTTTGTTGTTGGGCAGATAATGTTGGTTTTGGTCTCAACTAAGTATGTGTATGCTCCGTATTACTTGTCTCACCATTTCTTATTATATCAGGGTGTTTATACTGCACAGCACGCTACTCTGAATTCAGTACCTCAGCAGCCAACTGCACAAAATCCTGCAGATGTATCTGGCCATCAGAATATTGCCACAGAGCCTGCTTCTATGCAACAGCGGCCTATACCTGCAGAGGCAGGAAAAAAGAGGAGACCATCGAACTTGGGAAGAGGTAGGGGTGGTGTGATGATCCTTCCGAAGGGAAGAGGGAGTTCTGGGTCAGGATGGACAGGTGCTGGGTTTGATGTAGATAGCGGTACATGACGCCCAGTATTTCAAGTTATACCTACACATGAAATCATTGTCTCCTAAATTCACAAGAATTATATTGGTCTCCTAAAAAAAGAATTAGATTTAACCATTCCAGAATTCCAGTGTGAGGAATGAGGTGTACGTTTGATCATTTGTTTATCAATTGTATATGAATCATGCACTAAATTAATCAAAGTTTTGACATATATTTTCAAAGTCTAAAAATCCTCAAGGCATGAAACATATATATCTTGTTGGCACAAAAAAATGGTCTTCGTGCCAACACACTCGGAGGCTCTCAGAGAGCGTTTAGAAGCTAGGGTTTATCTTTTGAGCCTCAACACACGAACTGAACCTAGTGATTTGAATCCGTGGTGTGTCAGTTAATTTGACTTGAAATTCACAAGGGAGAAAACAAATGTCAAATTATGAAACCTACCAGACTTGAAATTGACAAGGGAGAAAACAAATGTCAAATTATGAAACCTACCAGTTGTTGTCTGTGGCTTAAAGTAGCTGTTAATTGAAGGAAATTGACTAAAACATCAACTCCTAGCAGTAATTCAATAATAACAAATTATGACATTTGTTATTTACTGATTCGATCATTTTTAAATATGAATTGAGTAATCGGGTTACAAGCGAAGATAGCTGGATCGACTATTTAGTCGATAGATCATTTATATAAAGTAGATAGTTTACACATGTTTTTTTCTTTTATTCATTAAATAAACAATAATTCACTAAAACTGGTCTACAAGCCTGCGGTCTTAGTAAATTGCTTTCACAATTGCATTAAACTTATATTGACCTGGTTTAAAGGCCAGTGAGTTTCAATAAATTCAACGCATATTATTAGTCTATTTAAGGGCACTCACAATGCAGACTCTATCATGGAGTCTAAAGTTATTTATTACCTCGAACAATGTGGACTTGGAGTCTAAATAAGACTTGGAGTCTTATTTTTTGTACCTCTTTCTTCAATAAATATGCTGCCACATCAGCAAAATACCATAAATAATATGTAATTAATTGTCTTGGACTCTATGATAGAGTCTTGCATTAGGAGTGCCCTAATGTCATAATTCAATTCCCAGGCATACACTATTCGCCGAACGCACGACATATAACAACCAAGATTAACACATTAGTTATCGTAAGTTTAAATAATTATTCGATGACTAATGTTTATTTTAACTTATTACGATATATGTTAAAACTCAAACTAATCTATTGAATCTTGATTGGGCAGAATATTATTATAATAAATAAATCGTGAAATATAAATAATATCAAACTTAATGAATCTATTAAATTGCCAATTTAATAGAGCCGATAACTAGCTTAGACCAATTCTTCATAAGAGATTGAAACAATAAAGCCTTACAAACAAGATCTAAACCGATAACTAGTTCGAATCAAGCTTAGCACGAGTTCGAATGATGTAGCCGTGACAAAACTAAATATGAACCATTACAATACTTATAAGCAAACCGAAGTTCGAAATCAACCGTGTAGCTCGATTTGTCGAAGGTCTTGTCGAGATCTGCTCTTACTCCTACTCCTAAGGTTGGTGGCCAGAGCCGAAAAAGTTTTGTATTTAATTGTGTATATCTTTACAATGATGGGGTCTTTGATATTTATAGCCCAAAAACCTAACCATATGTCCTAACATTATACGACTACTTAAAAATAAAATGTAACTTG